>OGJU01001923.1_pt1 | contig 11658 bp, 6 predicted proteins | sample 1572251 | NCBI WGS metagenome assembly OGJU01 (sample SAMEA2582144, study PRJEB24529) | metagenome | biome: Human gut stool | place: China | collected 2011
TGTTAAAAGGACTTGCAGATGACGGAGGTTTCTACGTTCCGGAGCGCATCCCGACGTTGGACGTGACGATGGACGAGCTTGCCGGAATGACATATCAGGAGACGGCATACGCAGTTATGAAACAGTTCCTGACCGATTACACGGAAGAAGAACTGAAATACTGTATTTCCCATGCATACGATGAGAAATTCGACACAGAGGAGATCGCACCGCTCGCAAAGGCGGACGGTATGTATTTTCTGGAGCTGTTCCACGGGAAGACGATTGCTTTCAAGGATATGGCACTTTCCATTCTGCCGTACCTTATGACAACGGCTGCAAAGAAGAATCATGCAAAGAACGAGATCGTGATCCTGACCGCTACATCCGGAGATACCGGAAAGGCAGCCATGGCCGGATTCGCCGACGTTCCGGGAACAAGGATCATCGTCTTCTATCCGAAGAACGGAGTAAGCCGCGTCCAGGAGCTTCAGATGCTGACCCAGAAGGGCGCAAACACATCTGTAGTCGGAATCGAAGGAAACTTTGATGATGCCCAGACAGGTGTAAAGAAGATCTTTGGCGATAAAGAATTCGCGAAAGAACTGGATGCTATGGGATTCCAGCTTTCCTCTGCAAATTCCATAAACATCGGCCGCCTTGTTCCACAGGTCGTTTACTATGTATACGCCTACGCGAAGCTTCTCGCAAACGGTGAGATCGAAAAAAATGAGAAGGTCAACGTCGTAGTTCCGACCGGAAACTTCGGAAACATCCTGGCAGCGTACTTCGCAAAACAGATGGGTGTTCCGTTCGGTAAGCTGATCTGCGCGTCCAATGACAATAAGGTCCTGTATGACTTCTTCCGGACAGGCACATACGATAAGAACCGTGAGTTCATCCTGACCACATCCCCGTCCATGGACATCCTCGTCTCCAGCAACTTAGAGCGCCTGCTCTACTTAAGCTGCGGAAGAGATGCCGCAAAGACAAAGGCGATGATGGAGCAGCTCTCCACAAACGGAAAATACGAGATCACTGAGGACATGAAGGAATTCATGAAGGACTTTGCCGCAGGCTACGCAGATATGGAAGAGAATGCGAAGGAGATCCGGAAAGTGTTCGATGATACCGGATACCTGATCGACACCCATACAGGCGTTGCAGCAGCCGTCTACGAGCAGTATAAGGCGAAGACCGGCGATACCACAAAGACTGTGATCGCGTCCACAGCAAGCCCGTACAAGTTCTCCAGAAGCGTTATGGAGGCAGTCCTCGGAAAGAAAGAGGATGCCGATGAGTTCGCCCTGATCGATGAGATGGAGCGCATTTCCGGCGTGAAGATCCCGCAGGCCATCGAGGAGATCCGCGACGCGAAGATCCTCCACAACCGTCAGTGCAAGCCGGAGGAAATGGAAGAAACTGTGAAACAAACCTTTTCAAAGTAGGGTAAATCGGTTATAATAAAATTATCATGACAACAGTACCTGTTGGGAATAGATGGCGTCTGCTCCGCATATAAATGGAAACAGACGGCAGATCCGGCGGGACAGGCTGTTCTGTCAAAATAACGATTCAAATGGAGGCCTATATGTTAGTAACAGCGAAAGAAATGCTTGAGAAAGCAAGAGACGGCAAGTACGCAGTAGGACATTTCAACATCAACAACCTTGAGTGGACAAAAGCGATCCTGCAGACAGCAGAGGAACTGAGATCCCCGGTTATCCTGGGTGTTTCAGAGGGCGCAGGAAAATACATGACAGGCTTTAAGACCGTAGTAGGTATGGTAAACGGTATGCTGGAAGAGATGAAGATCACTGTTCCGGTAGCTCTTCACTTAGACCATGGTACCTACGAGGGATGCCTAAAGTGCATCGATGCTGGATTCTCCTCCATCATGTTCGACGGTTCTCACTACCCGATCGAAGAGAACGTTGAGAAGACAAAAGAACTGATCCGTATCTGCCGTGAAAAGGGAATGTCCCTCGAGGCAGAGGTTGGAGCGATCGGCGGCGAGGAAGATGGCGTTATCGGTATGGGCGAGTGTGCAGACCCGAACGAGTGCAAGATGATCGCTGACCTCGGAGTTGATATGTTAGCAGCAGGTATTGGAAATATCCATGGAAAATATCCGGCAAACTGGAAGGGCTTAAGCTTTGAGACACTTGCAGCTGTCAAAGAGGCTGTAGGCGATATGCCGCTCGTTCTCCACGGCGGTACCGGTATTCCGGAAGACATGATCAAGAAAGCGATCTCCCTCGGCGTAGCAAAGATCAATGTTAACACCGAGTGCCAGCTCGCGTTCGCAGACGCTACAAGAAAGTACATCGAAGCAGGAAAAGACCTTGAAGGAAAGGGATTCGACCCGAGAAAACTCCTTGCGCCGGGTGCAGAAGCGATCAAGGCGACCGTAAAGACAAAAATGGAGTTATTCGGTTCTGTCGGCAAAGCTGACTAAGCCGTTTAGCTTGCATTATCATGCAGTTAAAAATGTTCTCCCTAGTATCAGGGAGAACATTTTTTCAAGCTAAAATTGAAATTCAGCCGAAATACCCTGGCAGACCATGATTGGAACAGGCTGAATATTTACAGGTAATTCTCATACTTTTTAAAGTACGATTTCACCCCATGCCATAACGGGCAGCTTATACAGAATTGAGGAGGAAAACTATGAGCGAAACTATCAATGTGGAGGCAATCTTCGGAGAGAATGTCTTTAATGACTCCGTGATGAAGGAACGCCTTCCGAAAAGCGTCTACAAGAAATTAAAGCAGACCATCGAGGATGGCAGCGAGCTGGATCCGACGATCGCGGACGTGGTTGCCCATGCGATGAAAGACTGGGCAGTCGACAACGGCGCGACCCACTATACCCACTGGTTCCAGCCCCTTACCGGTGTGACCGCTGAGAAACATGATTCCTTTATCGGAAATTTTGATTCTCAGGGAAAAGTTTTAATGGATCTCTCCGGAAAAGAGCTGATCAAGGGTGAGACCGACGGTTCTTCTTTCCCGTCCGGCGGCCTGCGCGCGACCTTCGAGGCCCGCGGATATACCGCTTGGGACTGCACTTCCGCGGCATTCTTAAAGAAAGATGCAACCGGCGTAACACTCTGTATCCCAACCGCCTTCTGTTCCTACAGAGGCGAAGCCCTCGATAAAAAGACCCCGCTTCTCCGCTCCATGCAGGCCATCGACAAAGAGGCGACAAGAATCTTCCACCTTTTCGGACACACAGAAGTAAAGCGTGTTACCCCGTCCGTAGGACCGGAGCAGGAGTACTTCCTGATCGATCGCGACAAATATTTAAAGAGAAAAGACCTGATCTACACCGGACGTACCTTATTCGGCGCGATGCCGCCGAAGGGACAGGAGATGGATGACCACTATTACGGTGTTATCCGCGAGCGGATCGGTTCCTATATGAAAGAATTAAATGAAGAACTCTGGAAGCTGGGCGTTACCGCAAAGACCCAGCACAACGAGGTCGCTCCGGCACAGCACGAGCTGGCAACGATCTACACAAAGGCAAACCTTGCCGTTGACCACAACCAGATCGTTATGGAGACAATGAAAAAGGTTGCAAGCCGTCACGGAATGGCGTGCCTGCTCCATGAAAAACCGTTCCAGGGCGTCAATGGTTCCGGTAAACATAACAACTGGTCCCTGGCTTCCGACACCGGTATCAATATGCTTGATCCGGGTGTTACACCGCATGAGAATATCCAGTTCCTTCTGGTCCTTGCCTGCATTATGAAAGCGGTTGACCGCCATGCGGATCTGCTCCGCCAGTCCGCCGCTGTTCCGGGAAATGACTTCCGCCTTGGCGCTCAGGAGGCACCGCCTGCGATCATCTCCATCTTCGTAGGTGAGCAGCTTGAGGATGTGATCGACCAGCTGATCTCTACAGGCTCCGCGACCCACTCCAAGACCGGTGGTACATTAAAGACAGGTGTTACCACACTTCCGGACTTCGATAAGGACGCAACCGACAGAAACCGTACCTCACCGTTCGCGTTCACCGGAAATAAGTTCGAGTTCCGTATGGTCGGTTCCTCCGATTCTGTTTCATCTGCAAACGTTGTATTAAATACCATCGTTGCTGAGGCGTTCAAAGAGGCGGCTGATGAGCTTGAAAAGGCAGACGATTTTGATCTCGCTGTCCATGATATGATCAAGAAACTTCTTGCTGATCACCGCCGTATCATCTTCAACGGCAACGGCTACAGCGAGGCGTGGGTAGAAGAGGCAGAGCGCCGTGGACTTCCGAACTTAAAGTGCATGGTAGACGCGATCCCGTCCCTCGTTACCGAGAAAGCGTTCAAGCTGTTCGGTGACTTTGGTGTATACACGAAGGAAGAGCTGGTGGCAAGAGCGGAGATCGAGTATGAGTCCTACGCGAAATCCGTAAATATCGAGGCGAAGGCGATGATCAATATCGCAGGAAAGCAGCTGATCCCGGCTGTTGTCCGCTACACAACCGTTCTCGCTCAGTCCTTAAGCGCTGTGAAGGCTGCATGCCCGGAAGCTGACAACAGTGTCCAGACAGAGCTTCTCATCGAAGTTTCAGATCTTCTCTCCGACATGAAGGTTGCCCGCGCGAAGCTCGAAGACCTGGTAGAAGAGTATCAGCACATCGACAGCATGGAAAGGCGCGCCCACTTCTGCTACGACGAGATCATCCCGGCGATGCAGGCTCTGCGTGACCCGGCAGACCAGCTTGAAATGATCGTAGACAAGGAATACTGGCCGATTCCGAGCTATGGGGATATGATCTTTGAGGTGTAAGAGACCTCTAAATAAGAATACATAGTATGACAATAAAAGCGCCGCCCTGCGGGAGAAGATCCTGCGGGGCGGCGTGTTTTAAATCTGTAAACTTTGGGCATATTTGAAGGAAATTACGTCCCGTGGTGCAGTTTGGGTATAGGACTGCTCTTTGTGCATAAAGTCAATAATTTCATTTTTACTCATATACCCAAGCTTTTGGATTACCATATCCAGAATTTGTTTATCTTCATTTGTAAGCGAGGGAAAAGTGTGATTTCCATCTAAAGAAAAGTGATATGCAGTGGTTTCTCCCATATCAACTTCCTCGCAAGGAACATCTTTTAAATCTATAATAGAATTATGAGCTACAGGGACAGCACCCATGGGCAACGCCCGATAGACTAGTCCGGTGATTGCGGTATTCCGAAGCTTATATGACAATGCGTCGGCATACCACATCAATTTCATGAGTTTTACCTTATAAAGATTTGTGATTTTATCAGAAGCAGCAAAATAGCGAATAACATCTACAACTTTATCTAAAGAAAGCACGGTATTTCCCTGCAAAAGCTGGTTCTTCTGGAACATAGCGTAGTTTGCCTCAATTGCCTTTCGTAAATAGAGATCCTGATCTTTTTCATATAAAGCGGTTGCGGCTGAAAAATATCTTTGATATGCATCTGCCGCTAAATGTTGTTTTGCATTTGCTAAAAGGGATAAAAACCATTCGGGGTCTTGATCCAGTTTTTTTAAAATTGTATCATGCGCCCGATCCTGTACCTGGTGGCTTTCATAACGGGTAATTGTCTTAGCACCCCATCCAAGAAGCGTGCATAAATCAATCTGGCTGATCCCATATTTTGACCGAATAGCGATGATTTCAGAAGAGGTTAAAAGGTTTTCTGCTTCGCGATATGCATCTTTCAGGCGGATATCATTCTCCTGAAGCAGCTTTTCATCCATATAGAATTCTTCGGCCGTATCACAATAAAAATAAACAGCATCATAAGTGATTTTTATATTTTTGAAAGTTGCCTGTTCACGAACAAGAACGGTTTTCACTTCATGCTTTTCCATACAGCATGTACATAAATGTTCTTCGGAATTAATGATCTTCATGATCATGAAAACACCTCCTGTTTTTTATTGTAGGGGAACATATCAGGTGTAAATGCCCGTTCGGCAAAATGGAATGACATTATAAAGGTTGTGGTTTCACCGTATATTCCCAGAAGTTCAACTCGTATTTTAATATATACATCATCATGGCTATTATATACTTTGCCAAATTCACGCATTTCACTTCTTTTTGGAAAACGCAGATCTTTTACTGTCCGCATATAATTCTCGGAAGATAGTGATAAAAGTTCTCTTTTTAATGCGTCAACAGGATTCTCATCCGGAAATAGGGTACGGACCGTATATTGGTTGGTATATTTTTCAGGACGATTCTCATCTACAAGACATTTTTCCTGAAAATTGATTTTTGCCCCATGGGTGAGGGCAAATCTTAAGTTCTGAATGTAAGATTTTACGTAACTATTCAGTACCTTCATAGTTACACGCAAAAATCCATTCCAGATCAGCTTCGCTGATGGGATTTTTGCCCTCCAGCCTATGTTTTCTTACGGTCAGCGCAGCAAGTGCGCAGACCTACTGAACAGTTACGATTTTACATCTAATTCACTTTCTATTCTTGCTGCAGTAGTTTCAGCCAAGTCAGTTGTCCTCCAATCCACACAGGTATCAATTGATACCTACATTATAATGTTCATAATTTTAAAAGTCAATGAAAGATTAACTGGAAATTTGATAGTACCATATATGCAATAAATCGGAGATGGGAAAAGATATCTATGGAACCTGCCCAAAGCAGCTGCCGGGTACATAGAAACAAAAAGGATCATATATTGACTCGAATGCCAGTATATGATCCTTTAAGTCCTAAACTAATAAGCTGTGATTTGAATTACTTCGGTCCACCCGTCTGATATTCAGTCAGATTCGACGATGAGAAAGAAGAACCTGGACTTCCAGGCGCAGCCGTACCGGAAGAACCGGAACTATAGTTATAGTTTGTATTGGAGCTTCCCGGCCCGGTCATGCTGCCGGTGTTTGTATAATAAGGGTTATTGCTGCCTGCTGCATTGCCGCCCGGCACTGTAGTTGATGCAGAGCCAGAACTGGAGCTTCCGGAACCTGAGCTGCTGTTGGAGTATCCAGGTCCGCTGGTCTGATAACTGCCGGAGGTGCTTGTTCCACTGTTGGAAGTGGAAGTAGATGTACTGTTTGAAGTTCCCGGACCGCCTGTCTGGTAATTACCAGCCGACATACCCGTATTCGTCTGGGAAGATCCGGCAGTCGTGGCTCCGGTCGCAGTGGTCGTCGAACCACCCGGCGCGGATCCAGCCGCAGCATTTCCGCTTCCGCTATTACCCGTAGTAATCCCATTCTGCGCATTCCTCGCCGCCGGAGTACCTATATAATTTCCGTTCGCCACAGTCCCGGCCGTTCCCGGCGTATAAACACTTCCCGCCGAGCCGCCGTCGATCGCGGACGTCTCACTCAGACACACACCGTTCTGGTTAAATGTATAATTCACATTATTCACAACAAATGACCCGTTCGCGATCATCTTGCCATCCGCCGGATTCAGATAATAATACCTTCCGCCGTCATTCAGCCATCCCGTGATCATATGTCCGGCCTGATTGAAATAATACCAGCTCTTATCGATATGCTTCCAGCCCACCGCCATCACACCGGACACGGTGTCCATATAATACTTGTTCGTTCCGTCACTCTGCCATCCGATGACCATCCGCCCGTCGGTGTGGAGATAGGAGAACTTTCCGTCAAGCTGCATCCATCCGGTCATCAGCTTTCCTTCATTATTGAAGTAATACCAGTAACCGTCAAGCTTCGTCCAGCCAGCCGCCATCGCGCCGCTTGCGTCAAAGTAGTACAGCAGGCCGTCGATCGTCTGCCAACCCGTCAGCATCGTTCCATCCTGCTGGAGGAAATACCGCTTTCCATCAATATCCGCCCATCCGCGGACAAGCTTACCGTCGCTGTTAAAGTAGTAATACTTCCCGTCCATCTTCCGCCATCCGGTCACCATAGAGCCGTTGCCGCGCATATAGTAATAATCGTTTCCGATCCGCAGCCATCCGGTCACCATCGCACCGTTTAACAGGTAATAATACGTTCCATCAACCTGAATCCAGTCCTTCGCCATCGTACCGTCGGAGTTTAAGTAATACCACGCGTCCTCCGCCTTCAGCCATCCGGTCTTCATCTGTCCGGTAGTAGGGAGAAGGTAGTAATACTGGTTGTCGAGAAGCAGCCAGCCCTTAAACTGGGTTCCGTCCGCGTTCAGATAATACCAGCTCTGCCCGTCATTGATCCAGCCCGTCTGCTTTACATAATTCTTATAATAATACCATTTATCCCCGATCAGCCGCCACCGGTTCGCCGGAAGCTTGCTGCTCAGATCCTTAAAGGTAAAGTTGATATCCACATTTCCGTTGATACCATTTACCGTTCCCTGGTTCGACGCCTGCCACATTGCCGCACCCTGGTAAGTCGGCTTCGAGTCATAACGGGCAACCCACACGTCATAGTGGACCTTCGTCATGTCGATCTTATTGCTGATCCAGTAATCATTCGTGTAGACCATCGGATAATATCCAGCCGTCTCCACCTTCTTACAGAATGCGTTGATAATATCAGAGACCTGTGCAGGAGTCAGGCTGTTCATTTCCTGCGCCTCCACATCGAGAACTACCGGGTAGGAGATTGGATAGTCCTTGATAAGGTTTAGGACAAAATCAGCGTCGGATTCCGCCATCGCTGTAGTCGTCGCGTAGGAATAAAGGTAAACACCGACGCGGAGTCCCGCCGCCGCTGCCCCACGCACATTCGTATCAAAATACGGATCCACCGCATTGTTGTACCGCGTTCCGATCATCGCGAACTGGATATCATCATCGGCGACCGAGGACCAGTTGATATTCTGCTGCCACTGGGAAACATCGATGCCCCGGGACAGGATACCGGTAAGCACGGAACCATCACTTCCAATATAGGAGCCGGACGCGTTCTTCTGCCAGGAAGCCGCCCATACCGGAACCGCCGGACTCACCGCGGAAAAAGCCATGACGGCACTTAAAAGAAGCGCCGTCGCCCGTTTCTTTTGTCTCATGGAAATCCCCCTTTAAATGTTGTACATAAAAATTCTTATCTTGCAGGCTGACAGACCTGATGCCGGATGTAGCTGCCGGTACCAGGCAGCGCTGTACTTCCGAAACCGTCGACCAGCTATAAAAAAGATCCCGGGATAACTGTATTTCTGTCACAGCTTCATCCCGGGACTCTATGGACGTTATCTGCGTATTTTCAGTATAGCATAAAAATACACATACGTCTTGCAAAAATTCAATTGAAAATGTGGCGATTATTCGGCTTTTCCGGACCAGTTCCCTGACCTGCGTTCTTCCGAATGCCGCACCAGGAAAGCCGCAGACCGCCAGTACGGTTATCTCAGTGTCCCGCCGTCTCCGATTCCAAGAAATTCCGGCGAGGTAATAATCTTCTTATAAAACCGCTTCGCATACCGGTACATCACGATCGTATAATCGCCAAACTCCTCGCCGACACTGCTCTTATACACCGCCCACAAACACCACAAGAATCCGCCGAGGGCAATATAAGCGTAGTAAACGAACCGCTCCTCGGAGGTCGGCTCCCGGTGCAGGTAGAGCTTGATCAGTTTCTCGACCTCAAAATCATTATAATAGGAATAGATCGCGCACATGCTCACATCGATCAGCGGATCACACATGCCGGAGTACTCCCAGTCGATCAGGCGGAGATCCCCGTCCGGCAGGAACAGGAAGTTGTCGCACACGCTGTCGATATGGGACAGGACCTTCGGCCGGTTCAGGTGGTCGAGGCGGTCAAGCAGTGTCATCATATGGGACTTTACTTCCGGATAATCCTCAAAAAGCTTCTTCTCGTATCCACGGCACAGTGCCTCATAGAAGGTGATCCGCTCCCGGATATCAAAAGAATAGTCCACATGGAGCTTCGAATCATGGAGCTTCTCCACAAGTGCCATGCACCGTGCCACATCATCCCAGTCGCGCGGATCGCTGTTGCGCGCCCCCTCATAATACTCGGAAATCTTGTAGCCGGTCTCCCCGTTCATGTATACAACATGTTCGGTGATGCCGTAATCCTTTACTGCGTCATAGACCGCCTTTTCCTGCTTCCGGTTGATCAGAAGCTCGGTTCCCGGACCAGGAATCCGGCAGATATAGGACTTGCCGTGAACCTTAAACAGGAAAGACTTGTTCGTCATGCCGGTCTTCAGGCATTTAATGCCCGTGATCTCAGACTCCGGAACCTGCAGCACCTCGGAGATCAGCTCCATGGCGATATTGTCGGAATGGTTCTGGTAGCGCTCATCGAAGAGGCGGAGCTCCTCAAGATTCTCGAACTCGTATACCTGGTTGTCCGGCTGCCTGTTGATATACATCTCCGGAACCGGGAAATGGTGCTTTCCGGGAAGATGACTGTCGACCTCGCCGTTTAAGAGGTCCGCCAGAACCTGCTCCCAGTACATCTGCTCCGTTCCGGGAGTATGATAATACTCCTCGAGGACCGGGAAGAACTTTTCCGAAAACTCCTTCGAGAAGAATACCGGTCCGTACATGACCCAGGAGTCCTCGCCGCCGACCTTTACGCCGGTGAGCAGCCCCTTTTTGCTTGTCTCAAGACACCACTCGGAAGTCTCTCCCTTCATATATACAGAAGAGTACCATGCGCCGCACTCGTAGGTGTGGTACATATTGTTGCGCATCCAGTTGTCGGAAGAGAGAAGATAAGTGTTCCTTCCGATAAAACACTCCCGGGCATGGTAGAGCGTTGTCAGCGTATTCTTATTGTGATATTCCGGGTTGTAGAGAAGCTTCACACCGAACTTGTCGATCAGATACTCGAACTTCTCCTTCAGATATCCCACAACGATGGTGATATCCGTGACGCCCGCTTCATGCAGCTGCTTGATCTGCCGCTCGATCATACGCTCGCCGTAGACCTCAAGAAGTCCCTTCGGCGTCTCGAAGGTCAGCGGTACAAATCTGGACCCGAATCCCGCCGCGAGGATCACGGCGCTGTCCATCCGGTAATTTCTTAAAAGATCCACACCGCCTTTTAATAAGGAATAAGATCCGTCCACCGGATCAAAAGAAAAAAGCTCCTGGTCCAGACCTTCCTTCACGAGATGGTTGCAGGTCCCAAGAGAAATATCCATCGCCGCCGCCAGCTCCCGCTGTGTCATCTTGTTGTTCTCATAAATATTCCTGCAGAGTAATCCCAAACGATCCATAGTCGTCCTCCGAATCAAAGCTGTTTGCATCGCTTATTATTACTGTTTAATAATAAGGAAGAAACTAATAAAAATGAACGTGTTCAAAACGAAAAAATAAATAGATATATATGAACATTATAACACGTACTTCTGATAATACAAGATGATATTTTGAACATGGAATTATCACGTTCAAAATATCTTGAAAATAACATAAAAATGAACGTTCTGTAATGACACATCCTTGCCACAAAGCTGCCACAAAGTGTAAAAATGGGCATATTGTACTTATATATATACAATATCAACCAAAAATAGCATTCGCGTAAGGATTTCGTAAGAAAATAAAAACAAAAAAGATATGGAAATTCTTAAGAAAATATACTATAATACCAGTGTATTCGAGGTACAGAGTATTTCTGGAAGCGAAGTAAGATAGTTCCCTTTATTAAAAAATCTTCATTTTTTGTAAAAAACTATTGATAATTTTACTTATCGGAAGTATAATGGCTTCGTAATGCAATTAGGAATTTCAA
>OGJU01001931.1_pt1 | contig 11598 bp, 10 predicted proteins | sample 1572251 | NCBI WGS metagenome assembly OGJU01 (sample SAMEA2582144, study PRJEB24529) | metagenome | biome: Human gut stool | place: China | collected 2011
TGCCTTCTTATCCATATTATATCGTGCTCACTTCTTTTTTGCAATGGTATAGTATCTCTATTTTGTCATTTCCAAACGCAGAGCACGATTAGATTTTCTTCGCAATCGTAGACAGCTCCTCCTGCGTAATGCCACGGGAAGTGCGAACATCGTGAAGTCTCTTACCAAACTCTTTTGCGTCAAAATACATACGTTTCTCCTTCCGCACAGCCGGTACAGAACCGGACCAACGGAAGGTCAAAAAAGGAGCCGCATGACGATGAAGAAAAAATCCTATGCCGATAAAACAGAATATGGGTATCCCATAATTCTGTCTCATGCGACATTCGGAAGACTTCGCCTGTCAGCGGCTCCACAGCACAGCTATGACTTATAAATGTTATGCTTTGCGAAAATTTTGGTTCCCTGAAGGGAATGTACCGGGTGATTAAGCGAAATCGCTTTATTTTCCTGAATAACAGTCTTGATAAAAATATGCTGCGCATCGTATGCGCACATGAATTAGGGCATGACCAGCTTCACCTGAATATGGCGAAAACCACCCCGATTCATGAGTTCATGCTCTATGACATGAAATCCAAACCGGAATATGAAGCCAAAATCGTAGCAGCGGAGATCTTGATGGACAGCGATGAAGTCCTTCGCTACATCTATGAATATGGATACACAGCCGAGCAGATTGCCAGTGCGATGTCCACCGACATCAATCTGGTTGCGCTGAAGGTAGCACACCTGGCCACACTTGGCTATAATCTACACGCACTGGAACATAAAAGCAACTTTTTGAAATAACGTATCTTCGAGGAGCCTTGACCGGCTCCTCTTTTTTTGTTGCGAATTGTGCAGGCGGTGCTTGCACAATTATTTCCAGATTTTCTTGCATACATTGTATTCGATATCGTTTTTATTTCGGCTCCTTTTTTAGCTCCTTTTCGGCTCCTTTTCGGCTCCCTTTCTTACAATTACTATCCATTTCACATCTGCATGCGATAGAGCCTCACCTTTTCCTTGAATGGCAGCCCCGGATCAATGCCGACTTCTTCCCACATCACACCGAACGGTGCACCGCCATCTGTATATCCAGCGATAAAGGCAAAACGATCATCGCAATCCTCATACAGTTCTGCCAGTCGTTCCCTCTCTTTCGTTTCCCGCTCCATTCTCCGCTGCCGGAGCCGCTGTTCTTCAGCCCGTTTAATCTGTTCGAGTTGTTCCTGTGTATAATTGACTCCAAGCTCCTGCAAATCTTTCGCAGCAGTCACAGCATCCACATGAAATCGTTCCCGATAATGCTTGTTCATCTTTTTCGGTGAGCCGGTATAGGTGAGCAGCCACTGCTTACCTTTTCGGAGGCGTGCTTCCTTTCGCTCAGCCTTCGTCAGTTTCTTTTTCTTTGCCATTTGCGGAATCTCCCGGATTTTTTGCTGATGACTTTGGGTTGCGCTTTTTCGGTGCCGTCAGCTCATGACTCAAAGAAAGCAGGTCTTTGATGGCATCATCCAGCTCCGGTTTGCCAAGCTGAATACTGAGCCATTTTTCCTTATTCATGTGATAGGCTGGAAAATAGCCTTCCTGCCCGCGAAGAGAGCCGATCAGCAGCGGATCGCTTTTCACATTAAGGACATCAATGATGCCGGCCTCCGGCAGTCCCAACTTATCAGCCGATACCTCCAGAACTACACCATACCATTTATTATTGTCGTTGTGCCGCAGCACAGCATTCCAGTCATGCCAGGGGTACTCCGGCTCTGTGCCGTACTGCTGACGTATCCATGTAAATAATTCTTGTCGTGTCATTCCATCGCTTCCCCGCTATTTTATGTGTGATTTTGTGCAACAACCTGTTGCACAAAGTTTTTCCTCAGATACCGCTACGCACTGCATTGATATCAGAAATCATCGAGCGCAGCATCTATCTCTTCCAGCTGATCAATCCAGCCCAGATCAGATTTCTTTTTGGTTGCTGGTCTTTTCTTATCACCGCCAACCACTTCAAACCGTTTCTCTTCCGTTCCGAACAAACCTTTCACCTGAATTCTGAAATCTGGCTTGTTATTAGTCAGTCCCTGAAGTAGCTTCACGTTTTTACAGCGAGGAAACAGAATCTGGCAGATTGCAGCAATGTCCCGTCCATGAACCGTCGATTATGCCATAAAATGTTTTGTAATATACGGTTTTATATCGTCCATGACCTGCGACATGGATGCCTTTTTGCGCAAATCAGCCATATTCTTCTCCTATCACACGTTATTGCAGCACCTTATTCATCAACTCCTGATAGCTGTCTACATGGTCATATGTCACAAGACCATCCGACAGTTTTGTGAAAAGCTTCTTGGCGCAGTCGATCTTGGACTTCTCGATTGGGCGTAGGTTCAGGCTCTCCATCGTACCTTTCGTTTCTGCTACAAAATAGATGTGCTTTACCCTACCCTCATGGAACACGATTGCCCAGTCCGGGGAGTAGTGTCCTACCGGAGTCGGAATAAAGAAGCCTTTCGGCAGCTTTGCATAGATAAAGACCTCTTCCGCACCATCCAGATTCTCCGCAAAATTACGCTCCACGCTCTTTTCTGCCGTGCCATCGGTGAAAACATAATCCTGAATCGCTTTTTGTGCCTTATAAGCCTTGTCCATCGTCAGAGCATGCTTTTCTGCCGTGAAGATACTGCTATCGTAGCTGCCTTCAATGGTATCGTAGGTAATATGCTCCACGATCATCGTAGCTTTCTGTTCTTTGATCAGACGAATCGTCTTGGTAATAAACTCTTCCGGGTTGTTCTGATACATGGCAAAAGTAGTCGGCTTGATACCCTGCAAAATGCGAGCTGTTGTACGGCGGGTCAATGTTGTGCCCTCTGCGATTTTTCCGATCAGGTCATATGCCACCTGGCTGGTATGCGCATTTTTCAATACAGCTGTCTTGCTTTTTGCGCCATAAAAGCTGCTGCCCTCACGTATCATATCAGCATTCAAGGTGTCTTTCTGCTCGGCATAGGTAACGGTATATTGCAGGCGGCTGACATACAATTCGCTGTCGATGTGCGCAATCGACTTCCGAATCAGCTCTTCAGAATCAAAATCCACCGTATAGGCGTATTTGTGGTTGATGGTCTGCCAGAGCTTCTGGAATTCTGCTTTTTCAAATCGGTCGTTCAGAGGATTTTCCAGTACTTTCGGCTTGTTGCCATCCTCGAACATAGATTTGAGCACACTATCGTCATAAATCGCCTGAACCAGCGAATGCACGCCCTCTTCGATAGGTTTCAGCGTCTCCGGCACAGGTACAAGCGTTCCGGCCTGCACATCGTCCCGGTAGTCCTGCGTGACGTTATCCTGCTCATCTACATAGTTGTTGCGGACAAGATACTGATAGATAGCCCGTGCCTGACGGTCATCCACTTTAACCGTTTTGCCATCGAGCTTGATGGTCTTTCCAACAAAGTAGTCGATGTCTGCCTTGCGTGGGCGGTCATACAGCACAGCTTCGGTCTGCTTTTGCAGCCCGTCCACAAATCCGGCGTAGCTCTCGCTTGCAATAACGGTCAGGACGTTGATATCCTGAACCTTCTCCCCCAGAGCCTCGGCATCCATGCGGTTTCCGTCCTTATTTACGCACAGACGCAGACCACGGCCTACTTCCTGCCGCTTCTGCGTGGTGCTGTCGCTGTGTTTTAACGTGCAGATCTGGAACACATTCGGGTTATCCCAGCCCTCACGCAGAGCGGAATGGGAAAAGATAAACCGGGTTGGCTCTTCAAAGGACAGCAGTCGCTCCTTATTTTTCAGAATCAGATCGTAGGCCGAAATATCATCGGACATATCCGTGCCACGCTTAACCGAACTGTTGACGCTGTGCCCTTTCTTATCAATGCTGAAATAGCCCTTATGCACATCATGTACATCGGTGGCATCCAGATAGGCAGTATACTCCGGCTCAAGAATAGAACGATATTCGTTCATTACAGCCATGTATTCCTGCTCAAAAATCTTACCATACTCGCCCAGAAGCTCATTTCCGTCTTCATCGTACTGACGGTATTTAGCCACTTCGTCAATGAAGAACAGGGAAAGGGTCTTGATACCCATTTTGAACAGCTCCTGTTCTTTTTCAAAGTGGGAAATGATCGTCTCCCGAATCTGCCCCCGGCGCATATCATCCTCAGAGACATCGCCGGTTACATCACCTTTGCGGATGGTATCGCCATTGGTAAAGGTCACAACGCCAGTGATCGGGTCAATTTCAGAAACGACAAAGCCCTTATACTGCTCCATCTCGCCGGAGATATAGTAGAGATTATCACTCACATCCAATGTACGGAATTCCCGCTTTGTGCCGCTCTGGTGTTTGACCTCCAACTCCACCTTTGCCCGTGGCGGATTCTTTGGGGAGATAATGATGCTTTCCAGATACAGATATTTGTCTGTACCATGCAGATTCTTGACCTCAAAGCCCTTGACCTCGATCTTCTTGACCAGCCGCTTATTGTAAGCATCCAACGCATCCAGCACGTAAATCAGGTTGTGCTGCTTGGCGTGGGTAGCGGAGTAGTTCAGCGTGAACAGAGGATTGAATTTCTTCAACGCTTTCTGGGTAGCAGAATCCTCTTTACCCATCTTCTGCGGTTCATCCAGAATCAGAATCGGACGGTTGGCTGCGATGACGTCAATCGGGCGGCGGGAACCGAACTCGTCCCGCTTGGTGTAAATAATTCTCGCAGCGGCATCACCCTTGCGGCCTTCCACGTTCTTGTCCTCATTCATGGAGGCAGCAAAGGCCTGTGTATTGATAATCATGACGTTGATGCCGGAATTGCTGGAGAACGAGTCCAACTGGTTCAGGTTGCTGCTATTGTAGATAAAGAACCGTGCTTTTTTGCCATAGCACTCCATGAAATGATCGGCAGTGATCTCAAAGGACTTCTTTACACCCTCACGGATGGCAATGCTCGGCACAACAACGATGAATTTGCTCCAACCATACCGCTTGTTCAGCTCAAACATGGTCTTGATGTAAACATAGGTCTTGCCCGTACCGGTCTCCATCTCAATGTCCAGAGAGCATCTACCCAACGGGGCAACCAGCTTGTCTGACTGATGAATATTGCTTTCCGCCTGTAATGCACGGATATTCTGCACCAAATCCGCATCGGTTAATTGCAGAGCTTCATTCTTGAATCCGGAATCGTTGATCAAATCCTGCAATTCCAACTGTGCTGCATCGTCGGTCATCGGCATAAGGCTCAACTGCTGGGGCTTTGCAGACAGACTTCCCATATCACGCAGATAGGATACTCCTGAACTATAAGGTTGTCCCTGAAAGACACGAGCCACGGCATCCACGGCATCGGTCTGATACTGCTGAATCTTAAAACTAAACTTCATCTTTGTGGTTCACCTCCTGCTCCAGCATCAGGAAACGGTCAAAGTCGCTCTCATACAGACGATCCTGAATGATACGGTATTTTTCATATTCCGTTTCCGCGTGGAGTTTTGCCTGTTCTGCGCTGATTTTACCCGGCCCGGTCAACAGCTCGTTGCCGTTGAACTCCAGAAAACCATCCAGCCGCTTTGCCCAATCTTCCATGCTCATTGGGATTTTGCGCTCGGCCTGCAGCTCGGCATAATCCAGATAGAGCGACACAATGCGCTCCAGATAATTCATTTCTTTTTTGCTCAGGTAATTCTTCGCAATCGACACATCTGCTTTCAGAATTTTCCCATCCGGAGCATTCTCCCATGTAGTCAGTCCCATGTGTTCCTTGTTGGCATCCGCCCGCTCCACGATCAGCTCCGACGCCGTGTGACGGTGGACGGCATAGTGCATTTTGTTCTGGACGGTCTGGAAAAACAAGCGAGTTGTCTTTGCGTTTTTGTCGTAATCAAACGCAGTAGCATACAAATCCGTTACTTTCTGATAGAATTTACGCTCAGACAGACGAATCTCCCGAATCTGCTGCAACTGCCGCTCAAAGTATTCATCGGTGAACATATGGCCTTTTTTCAACCGGTCAACATCCATCGTCCATCCTTGAATAGTATGGTCTTTGACGATCTGTCCCGCCCATTTGCGGAACTGCACCGCCCGTTGGTTATTCACCTTGAAGCCTACGGCAATAATTGCCTGCAAGTTATAATGATTTGTATTATAGTTTTTTCCGTCTGAGGCAGTTATTAAGTATTTCTTAACTACTGCTTTCTCCCGCAGCTCTCCATCCTCAAAAATCCGTTTCAGATGCTGATTGATCGCCGCAACCGAAACATCATACAATGCCGCCATCATCTTTTGCGTCAGCCAGATATTCTCATCCTCGTAACGCATTTCAAAGCTGGCATCACTTTCGCCGGTAGAGGCAACAAAGGTCAGATATTCTGCTGCGGAGCTGCGAATGGCAAGTTCTTTTGTCTTCTTATCGTCCATATCACAGTTCCTTCCTCTTAATGTTTTAATTAGCTCTCACTTACCGTTTCCACACGTAATATGCTTGTCACCAATCGCAAAACTGCAATACACCTATGAAACAAGTAATCATAATGTTTATTACAACATATGTCTTTCTTATCAGTTTCATGGTGACGAATTCTGAATTCATTTCCGAGCTTTGTAAGCGAAGCAAATTCTTCTTCCAACATTGCTTTATATGCAGCGTTATTTTTACTTACAGTATCAAGCAATTTTGCAACAGAAGCTTTTTTATCATACTGCTTATAAAATGACTTAATTCGTTCAAAGGCATCCCAAATTTTCTCCGTTGCCGTGTCTATTCTCGCTTCTTTGTAGTATTGAAAAGCCTGTTCAACAAGTTTGTTAAATTCAGAATCATCTATTTGAAAATCTTCCAACTCATACGATAGCGTAGCTTGTTCTGCCAAAGCAATTTCCAACAAATCAACAATTGTTTGCGCATTTCTCCTTATAGTACCGTTGAAATACTGCACCTCTTCTACACACTTACATATCGTAGGTACATCCTGACCAAACAATTTTCCCGCACGATCTACGTCGTCAAACAATTTGGACTCAGTGTGATCATTTTCTAAATCATATTGTAACGCTGCAATGATTTTCATTACATACTGCTTATTCATTCCTGCACTCTCTTCCAAAATAAGTCTGATTCAGTTGCATTCTAATCTATATTTCACTTAGGATGCGCCTCCTTCGTATGTATCCCACAAAAAGGTGACAAAGGTTATGCTACATCCAACTGCCAACTTTGCGTGACGTGTTTCTACCCCTGTAAACGAAGCACTTTTTCCGTGACCGCTACCATAAGGATTGCGAATTTCTGCAAGTTTTGTTGAAATCCCTCTTAAATTGCCGAGAACCGCCTTAATGTTTTCTGATACAGGATCGGTGTCAGCAATTGATTTAGGTGTTAGATTTAGAAGGCTCAGAGTCTCGCCAGTCAACTTGCTCATATCCCAGTTCTTATCCCAGGCTACACCTTTATTATCCAGAATTGTTTTACAACAGCTCTCAATTAGTTCCTTAGCTTTACCAATGGCGTCTGTTGGATTCTCACTTTGCATTTTTAACATCAGCTCAATCTGCTTAGAAAGATACTGGCTTGAGAACTTCTCCTGCAATTCTGCTGCATTAACGGCAAGTGGAGTTGCGATGTTCAAAACACGATTCATATATGCACGACATTTCTTGTATAAACGAGCATATTCTGCATTATATCGACAATAACTAAACTCATCATCGGATGTATTCTCAGCATATTCCTGCTCATAGTTTTCTTCATAATAGCTCAGCAAATCATTTAATAACTTTTCAACATCATTCGCTGAAGCATTATTTACATATGCCGCCAAAGATTTCCCCTTTGACATATGATATTCGTTGCATAATGCAACACCAACGCTCTCCATTGTGAATATATCAAAGTCATTAGTGCTGAAATCAAGAACATATCCACCACGATTGAATAGTTTTAAGAATGTCCCTATCTCAATGCTTGTCAGTTTATCCATATCACAGCACCTTCCTTACGGTATCAGGGCTATATGTCTCGAAAACCTGCTCGAAGTTTGTGGCTACGCTGTCGTTTGCCATACTGCTGTCACGGAACACGGCATAGTAAGGCTTCATCTGTGCAATAGCCTTGACGGTTTCCTCGGTCACATCATGGTCGAAGCAGGCCAGCAGGAACCCGCCTGCCACATTGAACACCTTTTTGCCTGCGATCTCTTTCACCCCAATGGAGCTGGACAGCAGCACACCCAGATCCAGCATCACCTGGAACAGCAAGTCCTCCGGGGTACGTTCTTCCTTCACGTTGTCCACCAACGAGAACAGATCCTGCTGACCGACTTCATCCGGTGTGTAGTACACAGGTTTCATATTGCTTTCATCCAGACGCAGGCAGCGGAAACCGATGTCTAAATCAGCCGGAGCCGTCAATCCGGCTTCTTCCTTGATTTTCCGGCCAGCACGGCGGATACGCTCCTTGCCGATTTCGCAAAGTGTTGCATATTGCGGCGAATTGCTCTTTTCTGGAAGTTGGACAAGAATATAGAGTCAGCCCCGGGTTACTGTTCACACAGAACTTTCCTGTTAAAAGAAAAAACATGAGTTGCCCGCCGCCGGGTTCTTTCGGCTGCTGACAACTCATGTTATCCGATCTTCCATATTCTTTTTCATAACTGCATGCGCCGTCGTTGCAGACCCAGAAAAGAAATCCAAAACGTAAGAGTCTTTCTCTGTTGCAATCGTCAAAATGCGTTCCAATAATCTAGTCGGCTTAGGCGTGTCAAAAGGTGCTGTTCCACCAAATAGTGATTTCACTTCTTTTTTTGCTTCATCGGTGTGTCCAACTTCAGTATGTGGCCAGAGATTTGTCACAACGCGCCCATCCGTATCTTTAAGATACGTTTTTCTCGCAATTCCTCCTTGTCCACCTTTTGTAAAAAAGAACCTTGGCCATTTTCCGCGTGCTTGAACAAATTCTGCATTTTTTCTTGCAACGTCCAACGGTGTATCTAATACTATTGCTAAAACGCCTGCTCTGACTTCTTCTGGCTGAATCCCACAAACACTTGCTCTTTCTGGTGCATCGTCAATATCTCTCAACACATACTTTCCCCATCCTTGCATTATTTCCAACATATCACTTTGTCGGAGGGGCCAACATGCACCTTTGTATGGATAAATCATATTTCCATTAAAAGGATTCTGAATTGCGTATACCATTCCCTGATGTGTAACAGCATTTGGCGCAAATGCATCACTTGTTCTCCATGGACTTACATCATCATCTGGGTTCTTATACTTTGAATCCATTTTCTCTGTTCTTGGAAGCTTATGCGGATTCCAGTTTGGTGATTTACTATAAACAATCAAATGTTCTTTTTCATCACTAATTCCTTGGGAATCATTCCGGGGCGAGTAAGTTCTTTGCCAAGCTATATCAGCTACGAATCCCGATTCTCCAAAAATTTCTTCACAAAGTTTTGTTAAGTTTGCCGCTTCATGATCATCTATACTAATAAATATTGCACCATCGTCTGTCAGCAAATTTTTTGCAATTTTCAGACGTGGATAAATCATATTTAGCCAATCCGTATGAAAGCGCCCATTACTCTCGGTGTTGGTCACAAGGCGGTTGCCTTCTTCATCATACTGACCGCTATTATCCATATAGTCCGCCGCACTCTGGGCAAAATCATCCTCATAGACAAAATCGTTACCCGTATTATACGGCGGATCAATGTAGATCATCTTGACCTTGCCCAGATAGGTTTCCTGCAAGAGCTTCAGCACTTCCAGATTATCGCCCTCGATGTAGAGGTTCTCACTGTCAAAACCGCCGGGTGTGCCATCTTTGCCCACACTGTCAGCTGCCACCGGACGCAGCGTTGCCGTAATGGGCGCATTGGCCGCCAACATCGCCTTTTTCTTGTCCGGCCAAGTAAACTGATAGCGTTCCTCCCGACCTTCCACAATGGAATCGGAAAGCTCCTGCCGCAGAACGTCAAAATCAATGGCGTGTTCTACCTTACCGTCACGCATCACTTCGGTGATGGCATTGGGGAACAGCTTGCCGATCAGTTCTATATTTCTCTCCACGCCGTCAAGGCTGTGCATTTTCAGTTTGTCCATTTGAATGTTCCTCCGTTTCCTGTTTTGGTTCCAAGTGTATGATGAAATCCGCTATTAAGATCGCATTCAGTGAGGCTTTTTTGTTTGGATATTTTTTATACTTGCTGTGAGAAACACCATTCCGGTTGGGGATTCCCTCAACAACCTCATCCACCGTATTACAATCACATACAATTAGCTTCTCGTAAAACTCTCCAAACACAGGCTTCAAATCATTTTCTTTTATCAACTCGGTAAAATCTCTGCCGGTCTTCTTTTGGCTGTACCGCCCCGTAATATGCAGCTTATGATGGATTAACCCCTCCCACATGGTTGATAAACATGCTATTGATAGTGCATATTCCCCACGGAGATGTGCTTCAAGTGCTTGACCAAGGATTTTCTTAATGTGCGGTTCTAAATCCGAATCTTTCCATGTCCGCTTAATTTCCCTGATACGTTGTGGTGTGTAGTATCCGAGAATCAGTTTATCAATTCTCTTTTCTCGCCTTTTGCTGGCTCCTCGACTGGTTGATAAAACTTCATATATTTCTCTTGTCAGTCTCAGATCAGCAGACCAGCTCGCATAAGGAAACCATTTGCATTCATACAAAGCTGTCAGGCAGATGTCATTCAGCTCTCGGTAGCGTTTTAGAAAATTGTCCCCAATATGTAGATTTCTGAACGCATCTATCCACGGTGAAAAATCAATACTATGAATCCATTGCAATGCTGGCGAAGCTGCAATCTGTGCATTTACCATAGACATGGATGCACAAAGGCTTGCTGCCAAATTACCAGAAACAGCAGCTCTATATGAATCTAATACGGCAGCGGTATTTGTGTGAAATTGCTCCCATATCGAATTGTCAAGTCTGAACGGTTGGATAGATTTGTATAAGGATGCCGTTGCATTCTGCATCAGCATCGAATTCTCTCGAATCAGTTGTACTGCCGGACTCTCTGTCATATGATTAAGACCATTCAAGGCAGATACCGCAAGGTTGCTTGTAGGTAAACTATTTAGCAAAGGGGCAGTAAGTTGCTGTATACGAGCCTGCTGCGCTAAAATTGGTTTGAAGCTTTCCTGCAACCTATTCTGAAGCTCAATGCTTTTGCGTAACGATTCTGGAAGATTGTATGTTTCATCCATATTCAACTCATCACCGCACCTTCTAATTTTCTTTGCATATCCCTTAGCTCTTGCACTAATTCATATTTCTTCTTCGGCTGTATTTCTTTCCTGATTTTGGCTTCCAGTGTCACAATCTGCTTCTCCAGTTGTTCTCGCTGCTTCTGCTGCTCTATACTTTCTTTCAGAGTAGCAGATTCATCCGAACCGAGAGCCGTCCCTGCAATCTGCCGTACAAAATTCTCATACACGGCATCCAGCGAAAGCCCGTCCAGATGCACCGGAAGTTCATCCGCTTCGAGCCAATCTGTGTAATAATAACGATCAACTTTAAAAGCCGTCTTACCCGCCGCTGCTACCTTGTAACCGATAACGGCTT
>OGJU01001937.1_pt1 | contig 11564 bp, 10 predicted proteins | sample 1572251 | NCBI WGS metagenome assembly OGJU01 (sample SAMEA2582144, study PRJEB24529) | metagenome | biome: Human gut stool | place: China | collected 2011
TATGATTCTGGAGGGCGAACCGATCAATGTCCAGTATGTGCTTTCGGTCGACCGGATTATCCAGACGGAAGAAGATATGGCAATAGTGGAAGCGATGGAAGCGAATAATCCGGATGCCTTCAAACAATATAAGAAACCGGAATATGGAGATTTCTTATATAAAGATATTGACGGAGACGGATGCATCACTGATAACGATAAGATCAAAGTCGGTAATGGAACCAACCCGACTTTCGGGTTTAATTTCGGGGCCAATTGGAAAGGCTGGGGTTTCAGTTGTATTTTGCAAGGTGCTACCGGATTGAAAACATATTGGAGTGGATTAGATGGCGCCAGCTATTGGCCTCAAGTGCGCCGGGGTAACCAAATCAACAAGACTATTGCAGACGGACGTTGGTATCCGGGACGTACGGATGCCACTTATCCGCGCCTCTTGGACTATACTGACGGACGGAACCGGGTGGCAAGCGACTTTTGGGTACAGGACAAATCTTATTTGAGAGTAAAAAATGTCCAGTTGGGATATACGGTTCCGAAACATCTCTCGCAAAAACTCTTGATCGACAACTTCCGTTTATATGTCAGCATCGACAATGCTTTGACCTTTACGGGATATAAGGGACTGGATCCTGAGGTGTCTGGCACGAAATATCCGACTATGCGATTAACAACATTTGGTTTAAACCTTACATTTTAAATAGTTGAAGACATGAAAAAGATCATAATCTATTTGGCAACAATGCTTTTAGCTGCCATGACGTTCACCGGTTGCTATGATTTGGAAACCTATCCGGGAGACAAAGTCAACGAAGGAACATTTTACAAGACCGGCGATCACGCTCATCAAGGCTTGATGGGAATCTATGGTATGCTACGCCTAAACGAGGCATACGGTTACCAGTTCTGCTTCGACCATTTGGGAGATATCGCTTATGGATATAACTATTATATGATGTTTCTGGCTACCTATACCGATCGTGATGGAACGATACAAGCCCATTGGCAGACCTTCTATGATGGTATACATCGTGTCAACACTTTTATACGTTCAGTAAAAGGAATGAGAGGTATTATCACGGACGAACAGGTTAATGAGTATGTGGCGGAAGCTAAATTCCTTCGTGCGATGTTCTACTTTTCCTTGACAGGCCTTTTCGGTGGGGTCCCCTACTATGATGAGTCGACTAATGTCAACGAAGAGTTTATGAATTTGAAACAACCGAGAAGCAGCCTCGAAGAGGTACGTGCTCATATTTTAGAAGATTTGGACGAGGCGATCAAATACCTCCCTGTCGAACATGCTGCCAGCGAATATGGTCGTGCTACTAAAGGTGCTGCCTACGCCCTTCGTGGAAAAGTGCATCTTTACGACAAAGAGTGGCAGTCTGCCATCAACGATTTTGAAGAAATCGTCTATAACAAGTCCAATAATTATGGCTATGCTCTTGACGATGATTACGCTCGTGTTTTTAAACTCTATAACGGGGCTAAGAGCCCAGAAACGGTCTTCTCTATCCAGAACAAGAGTGGTGTCGGAACTGAGTATGGTATGCAGATACAGGCTTTGATGGGTTGTCGTGGCGCTTATGGGAGCTGCTGGAACAATACTGTTCCTTCCACACAATTGGTGGATATGTATGAGTTCAAAGATGGTCGCCCCTTCAATTGGGATGAGATTTTCCCCGGTTATAATGCTATGACCCCCGAACAGCGCAAGGAGCTCCTCAGTGTCGAGATGGATGGGTCTGGAACGATAGTAGGACTTCGTGAGGCGGATACAGCCAAGATACTAAGTGCCTATACCTGTCGTGATCCGCGCCTGATGGCCACCGTGATCGTTCCTTATTCACACTATATGGGGAATATTGGCCGAACAACCAACGTGGATTTGATCTTCGCTCTGGATCACAATCTGGCAGGAAATGCCAATGGCGGTACGATCCAGAACAATGCAGGTTGGGTATCTTATCTCTATCGGAAGTTCGTGACCGAAGGAGACCAGGGCGGTGCGATCAGTAACCGTTTGCATACACCGTTCGCTTTCCCCTTGATCCGCTTTGCCGACGTTCTCTTGATGCTTTCCGAGGCCTACAACGAAGCGGGGCAGTTAGACAAAGCCGTGACCGAATTCAACAAGGTGCGCGCACGTGTCGGCATGCCGGGATTGAACTCCGGTCCCGCATGGATGGTTGTTAGCAATAAAGAACAGATGGCTGAACGGATACGCAAGGAACGTGCTGTTGAGTTTGCCGGGGAAGGTCTTCGTTTCAGCGATTTGCGTCGTTGGGGATATGAGATTGCCCACAAAACGCTCAATAACGTGGATGCTGTCAATATCTATGGCGAGCCGATCTATACCCATTTGTTTACCGAACGTGATATGCTTTGGCCTATCCCTGGTGTGGAACGGGAACGGAATAAGGAGTTGACACAGAATCCGGGTTGGTAGCCTTAATTGATTAAGCAGTTGTGTTAAGTTTGATATAGTAATATGGAGACACAGAGTCGCGGAGCTCTGATTAGTATATAAGAAGGCTTTGTGAACACTGTGTCTCTTTTATTTGGATTATTGAAAGTTCCTCTAACTTATGTGTTTATGAGATTGATTAATTTTGTAGGTTTATTTTTCTTGTTGTTCTCCTTTGTGGTGGAGGGACGGAATCTCCCGGTCCGGCAACTCGGAAAAGAGTTGCGCCAGCATCCCAGGTTGCTTTTCAGCAAGCAAGAGGAACAGCGGGTTCGTGATTTATTTGGAACTGAACCTCTATTAGATAGTTTGCGCGCCAGCCTGATGAGGGAGGCTGAACGTTTGTTGTCGGTTCCTCCCCAGGAAGATCCTCGAAGAAAAATAAAAAACACGAAAGACATATTGCCTGTCAGCCGTGAACAGGTTTACCGGATGGTCAACCTGACTCTGGCCTACCGATTGAGTGGAGACAGACGTTTTGCGGAGAAGGCGGAGAGAGAGTTGATTCATGTTTGCAATTTCTCGGACTGGGACCCTGTTCATTACTTGGATGTGGCGGAAATGACGACGGCTGTAGCCATTGGTTACGACTGGCTGTACGATGTATTGGCCCCTTCGACCAGACAGCTGGTTGTTCATTCGATTAAAACAAAGGCATTGGATCTTGTCGTTGAGGAATATAAAACCGGAAATGCGGATTCTTGGGCGAAACGTGAAACGAATTGGAATGTAGTATGCAATACCGGAATGGTATTGGGTGTTTTGGCCATTGAAGAGCATTATCCGGAATTGGCTAAACATATCATTGGTGAAGCGGTCAGGTATATCCCGAATTGCCTAAAGCATTTTGCACCGGACGGTGTTTGCTATGAGGGGCCCGCTTATTGGGGATATACGAACATGTACCTATCTCTTTTGTTGAAAGCGCTGAATGATAATCTAGGCGAGGACTTTGGGATTTCGGAAATGGTGGGAGTGGACAAAAGCGTCCTGTATTATATGCATAGTACAAGCCCTTCTGGCAAGATATTTAATTTTGCCAATTCCGGCAGTACGGCTCCTGCGGCAGAACCTATTTACTTTTATTTCAGTCGGGCTTTCAACCAGCCGGAAGTAGCGGCATTTTATCGGGATATCTTGTCAAAGACGGTACAGAGCGGGAATTATTTCAGATTCTATTTTCTGTCCATTCCTTGGTACGATACGGCCTCTTCTCCTGCTGATGCCTTACCGAAATTGAAGGTGTACGAAGGTATCAATGATATTATCGTGTTCAACGGAAATCGGAATATTCCTAATAGCCTCTATCTGATTGCTAAAACTGGAGATCCGGATATGGCGCACCAGCAGCTGGATATCGGAACCTTTATTGTTGAGACGAACGGGATAAGGTGGACGGACGATTTGGGGAGCGATAATTATAGCCTGCCCGGGTTCTGGGATTACAAGCCGGACGGGCAACGCTGGACATATTTCAGGAACTCGAACTTCAGCCACAATACGCTATCGATTGACCATAGACTGCAAAACTCGGCCGGGACAAGCGAGATTGATCGACTGGATAACAAGGCTACCCAACCTTTTGTCACAATGGATATGAGTACGGCTTATGCCGGACAAAGTCGTTTTGTCTATCGGACATTCCGTATGCTCGACGATGTCCGTATACTGGTTACGGACAGCATAGGGTTACAGAACCCGTCTCAGTCGGTGCAATGGTCCGTAATAACTTCGGCAAACGTCGAATGCAAAGGAAATACTGCCGTTCTCAAGAAAGACGGTAAATCTTTTTCCTTGAAGATTGTTTCACCTGTCGATGCCTTTTTTACGGCAAGGGCGGCAAAAAGAGGAACGGAAGCAGAGAAGCCGATAGAGGGATATACGATTCTATCGGCATCGGTATCAGGTGAGCCTGTACAAGTGATTAAAGTTCTCCTATCGGGAGAATAGAAGAGTAGTTACATTAAAAATAAATAATAATAAATATGGTAAAAGTGAAGTATTTAATGGGCATGGCACTCAGTGTTGCGTTGATTTCCTGCGGGGGGACAGGAGACGGGTTTGTTGGAGAGAACGTAGAGTTTGCCCGTAAACAGATAGGAAAAGAGATTGAACTGATCGAGGCGAGCGGTAAGTTTATGAATCCGACTACGCTGAACTCGGACGGTTCTGTTTATTATTGTAACTTGGCGGATTGGCGCAGTGGTTTTTTCCCCGGTTCGGTTTGGTATTTGTATGAGTTGACAGGAGATAAGAGCCTGTTGCCTCTTGCACAAAAATATACGGAAGCGGTGAAAGATGCCAAAAACATCAAGTGGAACCATGATGTCGGTTTTATGATCTATTGCAGTTTTGGGAACGGTTTGCGTCTGACGGGCGATCCAGAATATAAGGAGGTGATTGTTGAGGCTGCCCGTTCCTTGTCCACCCGCTTCCGTCCGGTGGCAGGGATTATCCAGTCGTGGGATGTGGATAGAGGATGGATTTCGGAAAGGGGTTGGGAGTGCCCGGTGATTATCGATAATATGATGAACCTCGAACTGTTGTTTGCCGCTACACGGTTGTCCGGCGACTCAACTTTCTATAAGGTTGCCGTTTCGCACGTCGACCGCACTATGAAAGAACAATATCGTCCGGATGGCAGTTGCTATCATGTGGTGGATTACAGTATGAAAGACGGTTCCGTACGCAATCGCCATACGGCACAGGGATATGCGCACGAATCGGCGTGGAGCCGTGGACAAGCTTGGGGTATTTACGGTCTGACGCTGTGTTATCGAGAAACCGGAGACCGGAAATATCTCGATCAGGCTTTAAAAGCGGTTCGTTTTATGTTCAATCATAAGAATACGCCTGAAGACCTTGTGTTCTATTGGGATATGGATGCCCCGAACATTCCTAACGATTACCGGGATGCTTCAGCTGCCGCTTGTATCGCCTCCGCTTTGTATGAGATCAGTACGGTGGATGTGCCTGAACCGCAAACGTATAAGGCGTATGCCGACCGGATCATGGAAAGTCTGGCTTCTCCGACTTACCGGGCTGAATTGGGAACGAATGGAAACTTCTTGCTGATGCATTGTGTCGGAAGCATTCCGCATAATGGAGAAATAGATGTCCCGTTGAACTATGCCGACTATTACTTCTTGGAGGCTTTGAAGCGGAAACGGGATATCGAGCAGAAGGGCTCCAAAGGCTGCTAATTGCATCTGCAAAACCGGTTCGCGCCACAGGTACAAGTCGGTCCGTATCCGCCGTTTTGTATTTCGTCGCAGTACAGGTCGTACATTTTCATTTTGATTTGGTTGCTGATCCGACGAAATTCATTAGCAATGGATTCGGGCGTGCCTTTCGCACGTGCCGGGTTGTAGAAATTGCTATGTATCAGGTTGCGTACTTTTCCTGTGAAAGCAGGGCTGTTCTCTTCCGCATTTCTGCTGACGGTGATTACATAGTCCCAAGGTTCATCTATATATTCTTCTACAGCTTCTGGTTTATGATGGCTGATATCGATACCGGAGGATGCCAGTGTCTGGACGGCGAGCGGATGCACCTCTATGGCCGGACTGATTCCGGCGGAACAGACTGTGAGTGATTTGTCGAATGATTGCAACCAGCCTTGCGCCATTTGGCTAAGGCAGCTGTTGTCGGAGCAAAGAATCAATATTTTCATCGTTTTCTTTTTATCGTTATGGATGCAAAAATAATAAATGCCGGGCTTTGATGACTTTACAGTAAATTGATTTTGTTTATCGCATGAAAGATATTTTCTATATATGTTCGTTATTGTTTGCTCTGGCAGCTTGTCTCTTGTGAAAAACAGGTAGCCTCTTTTCCTGATCAATGAAGTTGTCGAATCTCTTTTACTGCCGCGTTTGCCCTATGCGTTTGTACTGGCTGGGATGCAGAAGAATTGGGTTAGTATTATATGTGACCGGTTGTTGTTATGCCCAGTCGGGAAAACCTGTATATGTTGTCCGTTATGTACAAACATAAGCGAATCACTGTTGGTGTGGAAATGGTCAACCCGTTTGTCGATAACTACAAGCGGATTAATGAAACCTGGAATTTCCAGTTTGGACGGAACTATCAGAGTGGTGGAAAGAAAATCTGGAATCAGGATACGGATACTGGCGTGATGAATACTTCCAAATAATGAATTTTTGCAGGCCTTGTCTTGTTCTTTTTATTATTTCGGCAATATTTCGTATATTTACAGCCTATTATGGCTTATGAGCAATTACCGCAGAGCCCGGGATGATGCAAAAGATTTGGATAGAGATATATGAGACCAGAAGATATTACTGAACAGGACGAAAACGGAAAAATAAAAGATACGGAAGGACAACTGGCTGCTGATGAAAACAGGAATGAGACTGTCGAAACAGAAGTAAGCCAGCAGACACTTTCGGAATATAAGATACCGGGCAAATCGGAAAGCCGGGTGTCTTATCATTTGTCGGGTATGTATCAGGATTGGTTCCTCGATTATGCCTCCTATGTGATTTTGGAGCGTGCCGTTCCGCATATCAACGACGGGCTGAAACCCGTACAACGTCGAATTTTGCACTCAATGAAGCGGTTGGACGACGGACGCTACAACAAGGTGGCGAACATTGTCGGACATACCATGCAATTCCATCCGCACGGCGATGCTTCTATCGGTGATGCACTGATACAACTCGGACAGAAAGACCTGTTGATCGACTGCCAGGGAAACTGGGGTAATATCCTCACCGGTGACGGTGCTGCGGCTCCGCGTTATATAGAGGCGCGCCTCTCCAAGTTTGCGCTGGAAACGGTCTTCAATCCGAAAACGACTCTCTGGCAACTTTCCTACGACGGACGGAACAAGGAGCCGGTGACGCTTCCCGTCAAGTTCCCTTTGCTGCTGGCGCAAGGTGTGGAAGGTATTGCCGTAGGGCTTTCTTCCAAAATATTGCCGCATAATTTCAACGAACTTTTGGATGCCTCCGTCGCTTATCTGCGGGGGGAAGAGTTTACCCTGTATCCCGATTTCCAGACTGGCGGGTATATTGATGTCTCAAAATCTAATGACTCCGAACGTGGAGGTTCCGTAAAAGTACGTGCCAAGATTACGAAACTGGACAACAAGACGCTTGTCATCAGCGAGATCCCTTATGGAAAGACAACCTCTACTTTGATCGAATCGATCCTGAAAGCAAACGATAAGGGAAAGATCAAGATCAAGAAAGTGGATGATAATACGGCTCGTAACGTGGAGATTCTCGTGCATCTGGCTCCGGGTGTATCTTCCGACAAGACGATCGACGCGTTGTATGCTTTCACGGATTGCGAGATCAGCATTTCGCCGAACTGTTGTGTCATTATGGACAACAAGCCGCACTTCCTGACGGTAAGCGATGTGCTGAAAACAGGAACAGCTTTATATACAGGGAATAAAGGATGGAATACGAATCCCAAAACTCGTAACGCTGCATGTGCTCCGTACCGAACTGGAGATACAGAAAGGGGAACTGGAAGAATCGCTCTTCTTTGCCTCCCTGGAAAAGATATTCATCGAAGAACGTATTTATAAAGACAAGGAATTTGAGGAGGCGAAAGATATGGACGAGGCGATTGCTCATATCGACCGACGTCTCGATCTGTTCAAACCGCACTTTATCCGTGAAGTGACTCGCGAAGATATCCTGAAACTGATGGAGATTAAGATGGGACGTATCCTCAAGTTTAATACGGACAAGTGTAATGCGACTATTGCCCAATATAAGGAAGATATTGCCAAGATCGACGATCATCTGGCGCATATCGTCGATTATACGGCTGACTGGTTCATGATGCTGAAAGAAAAATACGGCAAGAACTATCCACGTATGACCGAGGTGCGCAACTTCGACACGATCGAGGCGACCAAAGTGGTTGAGGCGAATGAGAAACTGTATATCAACCGTGCCGAAGGATTTATCGGGACAGGTTTGAAGAAGGATGAATTTGTCTGCAACTGTTCCGACATCGACGATATTATTCTTTTCTATCGCAACGGTACATACAAGGTTGTGAAAGTGAGCGAGAAAATGTTCGTCGGAAGGGATATCCTTTACCTGAATGTGTTCAAGCGGAATGATAACCGCACGATCTATAATGTGATCTACCGAGATGGAAAGGTGGGTTATAATTATATCAAGCGTTTTGCCGTAACAGGTGTGACACGTGATAAAGAATATGACATTACCAAGGGAACGGAAGGTTCGCGTATCCTTTATTTCAGCGCCAATACCAATGGCGAAGCCGAGACGGTGAAAGTGATCCTGAAGCCGAAACCCCGCCAGAAGTTGTTGGTGTTCGAAAAGGATTTCAGCACGATCGCGATCAAAGGACGCGGTTCGATGGGGAATATCCTGACAAAGGCGGATGTGCATAAGATCAGCCTGAAGCAGAAAGGGAGTTCGACACTAGGAGGCCGTATGGTCTGGTTTGACCGTGATGTGTTACGCCTGAATTATGACGGGCGTGGAGAAGAGTTGGGCGAGTTCCAGAGTGACGATCTGATCCTGGTGATCCTTCAGAATGGCGATTTCTATACGACCAATTTCGATTTGAGTAATCATTACGAACCTGATATATTGAATATTGAGAAGTATGATGCGAATAAGGTTTGGACGGCAGCCCTTTACGATGCCGACCAGAAGTATTACTACCTGAAACGTTTCCAGCTGGAGGCTGGAAGCCGCAAGCAGAATTTTCTCGGCGAGAACCCGAAAAGCCGCCTGATGTTGCTTCCCGACGAGGCCTATCCGCGAATCGAGGCAGTGTTTGGCGGGCATGACGCTTTCCGTGAACCGCTGGTGTTGGATGCGGAAGAATTCATTGCCGTGAAAGGATTCAAAGCGAAAGGAAAACGTATTTCGACTTTTGATATAGAGACGATCAACGAACTCGATCCCGTCCGTTTTGCTCCGGCGGAACAACCGCAGGAGCAGAATGACGACGATGGAGAGGATCCGGATCTCGATAAGAGTAACTCGGATATTATTGATGAGATTACCGGGCAAATGAAGCTTTTTTGAGAATGAATAATTAAAAACGAATGATTTAGTGGCAACTGTTAAACGTCAACTATTAATTGTTAATTCCCTCTGCCTTCTCTTCTTTTGCCTCCCTTTCCCGGCAACCGCTCAGGCAGAGGACGTACCCCGCTCGATCAATGAGAGCACTATGGTTGGGATCGGCGGTTATAATTTGAGGGACACCTATTTATCGCCCAGTACGGACATTAATTATACGGGCTGGGTGGCACGGGTCCTCAATGAACGGATGAAGATCGTTCGGTTGGCAGACTATAATGTGTCCCGCCAGCAACTGATCAACGTGGAGTTCGGTTCGACCCGCAACGGCGCGGAGACGGCAAACGAATATGCCGTATTGGTTAACTACAGCCTGGGTTATCATTACCGTTTTCCGCAAGTGCTGTCTGGATTAAAGGTCTTGACCGGGGCATCCGCACGTCTTTCAGGTGGTTTTATCTATAATACGCGTAACAGTAACAATCCGGTTTCCGGCAAGGCGGATTTCGACTTGAATCTGTCAGCCATGGCGATCTATAATTTCAGGATCAAGGATTTTCCGCTTACGCTCCGTTATCAGGCGGAGATACCGTTTGCCGGTGTGCTCTTCTCAGTGCATAAAGGCGAACCCTATTATTTCCTGACGCAAGGCAGTGCGGACGGGGTTGTGCGATTCAGTTCGTTCCATAATAAGTTTGCGATGAAGAATTATTTCACGCTCGACATTCCGGTATCGAGCTTTACGGTCCGTGTCGGTTACCTGAACAGTATGTACCGGACGGATGTGAACAGCATCAAGACGCATGTCCTTTCCAATTCGTTTATGATCGGACTTGTGAAAGAGTTTGTTTCTTTCGGAGGCAAACGGTTGAAGAGCGAGCGATATCGGTACAAAAGCGCATACTATTAAAGATTTATGATTTATGAAGCCTTTCTTCTTTTTCCTCTGTTTTCTCTTTCTCTTCGGTTGCGAGAAAGCGACAAAATATAACTCGTCTCCTCGTGATAATTTCGAGGCGCTTTGGCGTATCATGGACGAGAATTACTGCTTCTTTGCCTTCAAGGATGTGGACTGGGACGATGTGTATGACCGCTATAATCTGCTTGTTAAAGACACGATGAACCAGTACGAATTGTTTGATATCCTCGGAAAAATGCTTGCCGAGGTGAAAGACGGACATACCAATCTGATCTCTTCTTTCGATATGTCCCGTTACTGGGCTTGGTATGAAGATTATCCGGCTAACTTCTATAAAGAAATACAGGACAATTATCTTGGTACGGACTACAAGATTGCCGGAGGAATGAAGTATAAGCGTCTGGCGGACGATCAGATTGGATATGTCTATTACGGTAGTTTTTCAAGTGGCGTGGGTGAAAACAACCTCGATTATATGTTTGCGCATTTCAAGGAATGCAAAGGGTCGATATTCGATGTGCGCGACAATGGGGGCCGTTCCATGCTTTATTCTTGAAGAAAGGATTCTGACGGGTTATACGCAATGGCACTTAGGAAAAGGGCATAACGATTTTACCCAGCCCAATCCGGTCTATCTTTCCCCGTCTGACCGCACTCGTTGGTTGCGCCCGGTCATCGTCTTGACCAACCGGCATTCCTACAGCGCTACGAACGATTTTGTCAATGTGATGCGTCTCCTTCCGCAAGTCACGGTCATGGGTGACCGTACGGGAGGTGGCAGCGGCCTGCCTTTCAGTTCGGAATTGCCGAACGGATGGAGTGTCCGTTTCTCAGCTTGTCCAATCTTGGATGTGAACAAACAGCACACGGAGTTCGGAATCGATCCCGACACCGCGGTAGCCATTACGGGCGAGGACATCATGAAAGGACGGGACACGATTATAGAGGCGGCGATAGGGTTGTTGCTGGCAAAGGGGGATTCGGCCATCTCATACTAAACTGGCGTGAAAACGAAAATTCATTTAAATCCTATGGCAACATTTGCATATTAACAGAATTTGTTTACCTTTGCAAACGCAATGCGGCTGTGGTGTAATTGGTAGCCACGTCAGACTTAGGATCTGATGCTTCA
>OGJU01001940.1_pt1 | contig 11550 bp, 9 predicted proteins | sample 1572251 | NCBI WGS metagenome assembly OGJU01 (sample SAMEA2582144, study PRJEB24529) | metagenome | biome: Human gut stool | place: China | collected 2011
CCAATGAATACCTGTTCGATTATCCCAAAGACGCCACACTGATCACCTGGCGTGCCGGATTAACTCCCAAATGTATCGAACTAACTGCAAAACATGGTAATCCGTTAATCATGGCTCCGGGTGAATATACTTATCTGGACTATCCGCAACTAAAAGGCGACCTTCCAGAGTTTAAGAACTGGGGAATGCCTGTCACCACGCTGGAAACCTGTTACCGCTTCGACCCCGGATACGGACTTCCTGCCGCACAACAGGCGCATATTTTAGGCATCACCGGCACATTATGGGGAGAAGCGATGCAGGATATTAACCGTGTGACTTATATGACCTATCCACGCGGCCTTGCTTTGGCCGAAGCCGGATGGACACAGATGGAACACCGGAGCTGGGATTCCTTTAAGGAACGAATGTATCCGAATCTGATGAATTTGATGAAACATGGCGTATTTGTCAGGGTTCCGTTCGAGATCGTTCCGAGATAAAACAAAAAGCGTAGGCCGGTTATTGATTTTGGCCTACGCTTTTTATTTTTTTAATCTGTATTTCCTTAAATATTATTTTCCAAACCGGGAAGTATCCACCTTATCATGCTCTTTACTCTTATACCCCCCGAATTTCCAGATGAAAGAAACAGTTAGGCAACGAGTATCGTCAATCTTAGTCAGGCGGCTGTATTGGTTTGCCTGATTAATTTCGATTTTATTAGGAAGATTGCTCCGGAAGATATTGTCACATTTCAGAAGAACCGTTGCCTTGTCATTGGCAAACTGCCATTTCAAACCGGCTGAAACATTATAGACAGAACCCAAATCGTAGATTCCCTGCACGGCTCCGGTGATATAATAACCGTTCAAATCCAGTTTCAGATTCGGACGTGATTTTGATAAAGTAAATGTATTATTCAGAAATAATTGCCCCAGGTATTTACTATTATCAAAAGAAATATCATTAAAATGATCCAGCTTCTGTTGCATCCGAATGCCCTGTGCCGTAAACTGGCTGTTCATAAATTCACCGATGCGAAACGGGATAACAGCTCCTACTCCTGCAACCAGGTTATAATCCATATTCTCGTAACGGAACACATTCTTCAGTTCCGTTGAACTCTGATAAGGTAACTGGGCAAAATAATCCGGTTCATACTGGGCAAAAACCATGAAAGTATATTTTTGTTTCAGGATATAAAGCAACTGTCCCTGATAGGAACGGTAAGGCTTCAAAGCCGGATTACCCATTACTACGGAATAAGAGTTTATGGGTGTAGCCTGCGGTGTAATCTCCCAATAAGACGGATATGTTTTATTGCTGTTCACGTTCAGCTGCAAAATATGCTGCGGTGTAAACAGATAACTCAACGAGGCATTCGGGAAGAAGGTCCAATCATTCCAAAGTGTCGATTTCTTGCCGTTGGAAGTATAGTCCGATTTAAAATATTCTCCTTTCAAAGAAGCTGTTGCCGAGAAATGTTCTCCGAAATTTTTGGATACTTCGGCAAAGACATTGGCTGTATATTCTTTCTGCAAATTGTTCTCCAGTAAATCCGGGTCCGGTTCGTAACCATCCCCTTTATTATACAGATAATCGATATAGGTCTTTGAGGAAGTGTAACCACCGTGGACACCGTAATTCAGTGCCCACCCGGTGGCAAAAGTGTGTGTATGGTTGGCAAATAACGCCCATTGTGAAATATCCTGTTTGGAATTGTTCTGCATATCAGTCAGTGTTTCCTCACTACGATTCTCCAGGAAATTCTGGAAAGAAGGCGAATGGTAGTTGGTAAAATCCATTCCGGCTGTAACACCGCTATGACCGTCATACTGCAAGCGGATATTGTGCAGAGTAATCTTATCTTCTCCGGTAGTCCGACTGAAACGCTCTTCTTCCGAAACAGATTTTTCGGGTGTAGAAAAGGAGGTATTGGCTGTCCGGTTCTTTTTCACCCTATTGCCTCCTAAGGAATAGGCTGCCGACAACTTATCTTCATTTTTGAATTTATAGTCCAGTCCCAATCGGATATCTCCGCTGTTTATATGACCGTTTCCTCGTCCGAATTGATGGATTTCCGTCACTCCTGTTTCCAGGGTATGCCTTGCCATAATATCTTCCCCTTCGAAATAACGTCCTTTATTACCATTCACCAGAAAGTCTACGGTCAGGTCAGGAGTCGAATACAACAAATTGGCATGTGCCTTGCCCGAAGCATAATGCTTTTGGAGATAATCGACGCCTACTTCTCCCTGTAAGGCTGTGCTGTCAGTTGTCCCCTTGTCCAGAATCACATTGATTACCGCGCCTCTGATATTATATTTAGCGGGAGCGTTGTACATCACTTCTACATTTTTCACCCGTGAAGAAGGGATACTTTTCAGCATGGTTATCAACTGGTCTACCGACATAGTTGTCAACTGCCCGTTCAGAATGATTTGCGGGGAACCGGCTCCCAATAACTGTATCTCATCCGAGCCGCCGATAATACCCGGCAATTGTTTTACAACTTCAAAGGCATTACTGACCGATTTATCTTTCATCAATTGGGGAACATCATATTTCAAAGCCCCGTTCTCTACTTTCACCTGCGGACGCTCCGCCTTAACAACCACGCCATCCAGCTCATAGTTTTTAGAAGTCAGCCGGACAGTTCCGACATCTTCCCCGGATATCTCCAACTGGAATGGTTCATATAATAGATGTTGGAATAAAAGCCGGCATGTCTGTTCCACCACATGGTCCAGATTAAACCTACCCAGACTGTCCGTTACCACCGCATCCACATAAACCGAATCCAATGTCTGGAGAACAACGGCTACGCCGTCAACCGGATTATTCTCCATATCCGTCACTCTCCCATGGATCAAACCATTCTGAGCCATCATCATCCCGTTACCACCAATCAGGATAAGTATCACATAGTAAAATATTCTTTTCATATCCGTTTGCTTTATCAGTTCCTATACTGCAAAGAAAAGAGGTTATGTCAAGAAACTATGTTATCGTTGGCTTATGAAGTGTTATTTAGTCTTATCGCCCGCTATCCGAACAAAGAAAAATCAGATAATAACACAGGCAACAGACTAATCTATAATCATTAAGGTATTCCCTGTTTTCTTTTAAAAGAAGGCTATTTATGGTAACCTTTAGTACAATCTATTGGTTAACTTTGTACCTGAATAATAAGATATTTATGAAAATCAATGCTGAAACAAAATATTGCCAGACGTGTGGAATACCTTTAGATATAGATTATACAAATCTTGAGGCAAACCAAAATGTGGAATATTGCGACTATTGTTTGCATAACGGGGTTAAACTCTATGATTTCTCAATGGATTATCTCATTTATCTTTGGGGGCTTTTCCCCGAAGAATATTATAAAGAGACAGGAGTTAATCTCACGTCGGAAGAGTTGAGAGCAGAAATGTCAAAACGACTTCCGAATATCAAGAGATGGAAACAAAAAATCAATACGGCTCATGTGCAATATAATTTGATTATAAGAGTTCAGGAGTATATCAACCGTCATTTGTTTGACGACCTTGATTCCGACAAACTATCCCATGTTGCAGGTATCTCCAAATATTATTTTCGCAGGCTTTTCAAGGCTGTTTGTGGCGAAAATATTGGAATATACATTCAACGACTGAGATTAGAGTACATTGCATTTAAGCTAATAACAACTGACGTAAGTGTCCCGAAGCTTCTCGATCAAATCAATTATCAGAACAAGCACACATTTTCGAGGGCATTCAAGAGTTATTTTAATTGTTCCATTCCAGAATTTCGTAAAAAGCATTCAAACGTCAATCCCGAGAGGAAGAATCCGATACGAATTGAACCAAGTATTGAAAAAATACCAGGTATCCGAATCGCATACTTGAAATTGGAAAGAACAAATAATGTCATCCATAGTTTCTCTGTTTTGTGGAAGCAGTTGCTACAATTTTCCGAAAAATATGAATTATCTTCAAAAGGATGTAAATATGTGAGTTTGACTCTCGATTATCCGTATATCACGCCGGAAGAACAAAACCGTTTTATGATTGGGGTAACATTACCGCAATCATTTGAAGTACCGAAAGGCTTTGGCGTTTATGAAATTCATACGGGCGAATATGCAATCTTTCGTTTCAAAGGGTTTTATCATGAATTAAATAAGGTGTACCGTCATATTTACCTTGACTGGTTGCCGACAAGCGATTATACCCTGCGGGAACAATTCACCTTTGAGACTTACATCAACACTCCCGAAAAAACTCCGACTTCGGAGCTTATAACAGATATTTATATCCCTATTACAAAAAAAGAGACATGCAATACTTAAACCAAGAGATAGAAAACAAATTAAAAAATCAAGGAGCAACACTGATACGCTTTGTCAATATATCGCATTTAGACGAAAAGCAAAACAGACAACTCCCGACCGCCATTGTTTTTGCACTTCCGCTAACCGCAGAATATGTTAAAACGGTATTTAATATTCCCGACTACGTACAAGCACGGATAGCGGATAATTACAATTTCGACGATGATGAATATTCGCAAACCGAACATAAAGCCGGAGAAATAGCAGACGAATTGGCCAGGTTCATCACCGGGAAGGGCTATAAAGCCGTATCGCAATCCGATACGGCTTTATTAGCCGACGGCGTATTCGATTATGAAACAAAAGAATCAGTATTGCCCCATAAAACCGTTGCACTACTTGGTGGATTAGGGTGGATTGGAAAAAACGACCTGCTAATTACCCCTGAATATGGCGCAGCGCAATGTCTCGGCACGGTTTTAACTGACGCTCCACTGAAAACGGTATTGCATGAACCCTTATCTCCCAAATGCGGTAATTGTATTACTTGCGTCAATATCTGCGAGAGAAAAGTCCTTAAAGGTAAAGTTTGGAGTAGATCGGTTTCAAGAGATGAAATCGTTAACATACATGGATGTAGTACCTGTTTGAAATGCCTTGTGCATTGTCCCAGAACACAAACATATATAAAGAGGAATATTTAAACCCTGTCCTCTCCTCCAACACAATTCTCACCGATTGTAACCTCCGAAAGTTGCTCCTTATTTCAATCTCTTACCATCCGAAAAGGCATTACCTACCTTTTTACCCACTTCCAGGTAATCGTTATTGAACGGGTCGAATATAATAGGAGACACTTTAGATACATCTACTTTTCCGTTTTCGTCGAGAACACGTTCATCCACGCTTACATTTATTATTTCACCTCGCAAAATACAGGTTTCAGGATTATAATCTTTCAATTTACATTCCAACACTACGGATAATTCGTCAATCAACGGTGCATCCACAAACTCCGAACGAGTCGCATGGAAACCTGCACGAGCAAATTTATCCGAAACCTTATTACCGGAAACAATACCCACATAATCACAGGCTATCACCTGTCCGACCTCTGCCATACTCACGGTAAAAGCCTTACGTTTCAGTATATTGGCTGTCGTTTTATGTCCCTCACTAATACAAATACTAATTTCATGCATCTCGCTGATACCGCCCCAAGCCGCATTCATAGCATTGGGAGTACCGTTTTCATCATAAGCAGCGATAATAAACACCGGCTGCGGATAAGTAAAGGGCTTTGCCCCAAAATTCTTTCTCATGATAATTTATTTTTTAGTCCATTTCTTAATATCTTCCTTCGTCGCACCGTTCAGAAGTCGGCCCTTCTGCCACTTCATATCAGGATAGGTTTCCTGTAGCTCTTTTTCTGCATTAGAAATACTGCTGCTCCCCGATGTTGCAAACGGAATAATCATTTTACCTGCAAAATCACCGCTTTCAATAAAAGTATTGATGATTCTCGGAGCTGAATTCCACCAAATAGGGAAACCTATATAAATGATATCGTAATCTGCAAGATTTTCCGGTTTAGATTTCAATGCAGGACGTGATTTAGCATCTGACATCTCTACACTGCTACGCGAGGATTTGTCATGCCAATCCAGGTCAGCTGCGACATATTCTTTTTCAGGTTGTATTTCGTAGAGCGTTCCACCTGTAACTTCTACAATCAACTTTGCTGCTTTCTCCGTTGTTCCTGTTGCCGAAAAATAAGCAACCAATGTCTTATCACTTTGCGTCTGTGCATTTATGGGGATACATAACATCATGATCACTACCATAATTAGACCTTTAACTTTCATTGTTGTCATATGTAATTCTTATTTTTATTGTTATGACACAAAATTACAGAATAGTATCCAATATAAAAGTATATAAATCACTGATTATCTAACCCAAATTACTGATCGTAAACCGCCAGCATATACGATTGTATTATTATTTATTTTTCAATAGCTCCTCACCCTCCACAAAACTCCACCACCGTCATCTTCCCCGCCAACACCAGCACCTCTTCATAGGCAATCTCCCCTTTGCCGATATGCCCGGCCAGCGTACCGATCTTTCCGCAAATCTGAAAACAAATCAGAACAGACATTGCGATATGATTTATAGAGGTTTGCGCAGTCCGTTCAACAACTTCAGTCAAATGCAGCATACGGATAAACAAGACAGGAAAACGAAGGGGACAACGCAGACAGGCCATGACTGTCCTTTGTTGCATAAAGTCAACATATGACTGCCGATCATGGACAATAACTTCTTCAATAAACTTCTGATGTTTTTTAGGCAAGGTTGACCATACGGTAAATGCAATTTTATAAATCTTTTCACGTAAATGGTTACGGCCTTCTTTTGACATTTCGTCAAGGCTACGGTTAAAATCCTTCGCTTCCGGCACTTTTCCGTTGGGGAATAAGGCCTCTAATTTGTTTTGTTTCTTCATGATATATCTAATAGGCGTTAATAAATAATTGAGGGAAATCAAAAAAACAGAAGCAAGTGGAGACACATAATAGCTAAAAACATCTGTGTCTCCACCTGCTCTCTATTTGGATGGGTTTAAATCTCTAAGCAAAAACTTCCCGGGTTTAAACTTGACACTCGTACGTGCCGGTATTGCACAAGAGATACCGGTATGGGGATTACGGCCTCGGAGTAAAAGTACCCAAACCCTGAAGCATAACAGGACTATCCTGTTTCATTGCTTCTGTTAACACTACCTGAAAGGCTTTCATAAATTGACGTGATTGCTGCTGCTGCTGCTGCTGCTGCGAAATATTCATCTCCACAGCCAGTTTGCTGATAAAATCTGCTTTGTTCATAATTACATCTATTTTTTATGGATTAACTTAAAGTCTTCTTATTTTTCACGAACGCAACGAACCGGATATAGATTTTTTTCTCCGGTTGTACCACTGGTATTAAATTTACCTGTTTGAAAATAGATTACTGAACGTACACTAAAATAAGGCTTTCCAACCGAACTACTCCAATAAGGAACCACCACATTTTGTGCATTTCTAACTCCCATTCCATCCCCAAATGTATATGTCGCTGCTTCATCGTCAGTTGCATCAAAGTTACTTCCCCTGCATATATCCCATATTGCATATAACTCAATCATTGTCGGAATACGCCACCCCTTTCCCTCCTTATCTGTACAAACTTTTATTGCAGCAGCAGTGTACATATTAAGACTTTTACTCTGTGTTGCTTCAACCTCTATAGTATAAGGAGCATCTACCAGATAAGTATCAGAATTACCTTTGTAGTCCTCTCCATAGGGACCAGACAAACCATAATTTCCTCCATCATAATAAAAAGGAAAAGCTGTCGCACTCGAATTATAATCTTCGTAATATTTTTTATAAGAATCTGCAACCGCCTGATTTATCGTTATCGTATTCAACCCACTGGCTTGTTTAACCGTAACCGTATCCGAATGATTACCGCCGGTTACAGCAAGGATAAAATCTGCTGAACGTTCTCCGCCTTCGTTTGCCTGGGCACTAAATGTTAAGGTGTGGGAAGTACTTGTCAATTCTCCGCTAGTTGCCACAGTAGTTATAGCTTCATCTCCCGTTTTTGCTCTCGTTAATTCCCATGATAAGCCTGATGTTCCAGTGATTGTCGCTTCGGCGGAAGAGGCAGTATTTGATAATTCAATCGTTCGAGGTTCCACCTTGAACTCCGAAGCCTCCTGTGATATGGCAGTTCCCTTTGCCATGTTTCCGGCTGCCACCGATATATTCCCGTTGCGTGCCTCTTTGTTTTTGTTTATGCTATTGGCCTTGTAGTTAAAGGTTTGTTTGCCTCCACTCGTAGAACCTGTTGTTTCACCAGTAAAGGTCAGCCAATCCGGGTAAGTGATAATGTAGGAAAGGCCTTTCGTTGCCGTAAAAGCGACAGAACCCGAAGCCTCCGCTGTCGGAGCCAAAGATGTGGGAATTTCATCTACTGTTAAGGATGAAGCCGCCTGCTGAACGGCTATATTACCCGTCGGCCCTTTGGATTCATCTCCCACACGGACTATTATTGCACCCGTACGTTCCTCGGAATTGGGATTGACAGGAACATTAAAAACAACATTTTGAGAATTTGTCGTGGTCTGCCCCGTCGTTTGACCGGTCAGACCAATCCAGTTATCAGCTTCCGAAACTGTTATTTTCCACGATAAATAGGGAGTGGCTGTAAACTGAGAAGACGCATCGATCGCTCCCTCCGCACTTACTTCTACCGGTTGGGTGGGACAAGTGACCGTGGAACCGGTCTGCTCTACGGATATCTCTTTTTTCAGATCGTTATATGTTGAAATGCCGACCGACCCCCCTCCTTCTACCGTTATACTTCCCGTTCGTGCTGATGCATACGGGTTACTGGAAGCCGCTTTGACTTTTAGGATTTGTTCCCCTCCTGTAGCTTCATCACCGCTGTTGGCCAGATCGCCTGACGCCCAACTCAGCCAACCGTCGGATAAAAGAGCACGCCAGTTTAGTCCTTTTGTGAGGGTAAATGTTGATTGACCTTCCGAACCGGAAGCGGCTTCTAACGAAATGGCGCTGCCTACATTCAAGGTCGATCCTTCCTGTACGATTTCAATATTTTGTTCCTCGCCCGTTACGTTCATCTGAAAAGAAAATGAGCGCTGCTGCGCGGTCGGATTGGCCGTTTCTGCCTTGAAAACAATCTTTGCAGGGCCCTGGTGAGTTATATTAGCTCCATATCCTACCGGGATGTTGTCGTTAAGCAATGCCGAAAGCCAATTCGGTAACTTGATTGTCCACTCATCTCCCGGGCGGGCAGTGACCTGCAACCCGGTCGTGCCGCCTTTACCCGCAGGCATCGGTTGCAAGCCACCGGTATCGATCGGCGGGATTGTCCCCACCGTGATGCGTTGGTCGGTGACGTCTATTCCCTTCAACGTCACACTCATCGTATAATAATGGTTGCGTTTGATATTGTAATCATTCATATCCTTACTGCCCGGGAAGAAACGGAAGGTGACGTTTTCGTAAGTGACACCGCCCTGTACCGCAGTTCCCGTCAGTTCCATGCAAGTGGCATTGCTCACTCCCCGGCCTGTTTTCTCCTTTTCAGACGTGGCGGCGTTTTCACCGGTTACTACACCTGCCCGGTTTTCCGGTAGATACCAGTGCATCGTCGCTCCGTCGGCACTGGATTCGCCGGTATATTCTCCATATATTACATCGGTTAATTGAGTTGTCGTTTCTTCCATACGTATTTTATCCGGCACTGATTTCAGCTTTACTGAGGAAGGTTTGAAACTGAAACCATCTCCACCGATCAAATAGCTAAACGAAATCTTTGCCACCGTCCGGGTCATATCGACACCGATACTCTCCACACCGTTATCCCGGATCACACCCGACCACATTCCCGTCATGCCGCACAAACGATTCTCTGGTAATCCCTCTGCGGTAGAGGTATACGTAAATACATGCTCTTTTAATGCCGTTTCCGTAGCGATCTCACCCAAATCGTCGCAATTGGCAACAAACCAGACATGGTGCGTGGCTTCTCCGCTCTCTTTCAGCCTCAGGTTCACCGTCGTTCCGGTCACAGGCGAAATGTATTGGCTGAATACCCGGTTGCCTGATGCATCATACTGCCCGACCCATAGTTGGGAGATCAGGCTCTCATCCCCCTCTGTCAAGGCGACTGCCGATCTGGTTGCGACCGAATCCGTGATGCCCGGAGCAATCGAGTCGATTTCGAACGTTCCTTCCGGAGTAAAAGTGATGCTGCGTGTTTGCAGGGGGCGGTTAGCCAGCACGTTCAGGTTAAAAACGGCTTCCACCTCTTTCGCCGGATGGGGTAAATCCTTTTCTTCCACCTACGTCCGCGTACAACTCACCGCCAAAAACAGCAACCACACCCACATTCCGGTTTTACCGATTCGTTCCATTGTATTTCGTTTTTAATTGTTTCAATTATTCTCCTCCTCCGACATCTGTGTCGCTCCACTCTATCTTTGTCCACCGGGCCACCGGGATCGTCGTTCCGATCCCCTCCTGGATATCCGGGTCGGGATAAGAACCGCCGGGGGGAGCACCTACCTCGCCGTCGGAAAAGGAAATGGCATTCCAGGCTATTATTTTCAGATTCAGACAGCTTTCGTCATTCTTTACTTCCAGCGTGAAGACGTACCGCTTGCCTGCGTCGAAAGTGATCGATTGGTCTATGGTCGCTTTCAGGGTAGCCGTTTCGTGATTCCTTTGTACATCGATTTCCACTCCGAAAGGACGGTCGTTTTTGGGTAGGACGATACCCGTCGTTTTATTCAGGCCCATACCATCCGGATCGGAACCCTCTTCCACCGCGACAAACTCCCCGCTTTCAAAAACCACGGTCGCCTCCGCTTTATTCTCTCCGCCCGTCGGAAGGATTCCCGTATCCTCCCCCGCTATCAGAGTCGCACCGGATACGGAGATATGACTCAGTTCCAGCCTGGTTCCGTATAACTCATCGAATGGAAGCGCATTCTCCGGTGAAGGGGCGACATTGAACACCAACAGGGCGCATTGCCTGCGGAAAGTTTCCAGCGTGACCACACGCGAGGAACCCGAAACGGTCACCCCACGGGCAAAAGAGGTCATCACATCCTCCTTATGCGGGATTGCCGTCACCACATACCTCCCTTGCGCATCTTTTACCGGCCGACGTGCAGGTGAGACGGCATAGAAATCGTAAACGCCTCCCCTGACGACCAGTTCGCCGGCAGTGCCGGAAAGCTGCGCCCCTGTATCATCCGTCAGACAAGGCGACAAAGAACCATCCTTTTCCACCACATAGGTCGCTTCAAACGATGGTTGCGCAGTAGAGAAAGGAACCTCGGCTGTTGCCGCCCCTTCCTCACCGCGCAGGTATCCGCAGATGCGCACCGTAGCCCCTTCGGGCAGCGGGGTTGCAGATGCCGCAGGAACGGCAGCCTCCTCCCCCGCACGGCTCAGAAGGACCGGGGTTCCCAGGTCCGGTTTACTGAAACGAAGTTCCACCGGGCGACTCTCTTCCGGCACGACATCTTCCACAGTCCCTGCCGTGCATCCGGCCAGCAAACCACCGACCAGCAGAACAATCAGATATAACTGTATTCGATCCCGTTTCATTTAGATTTCCTTTGTGTTCTAATTCTTTGTTTCAATAAGTGACAAGACTCACTCCAT
>OGJU01001946.1_pt1 | contig 11519 bp, 12 predicted proteins | sample 1572251 | NCBI WGS metagenome assembly OGJU01 (sample SAMEA2582144, study PRJEB24529) | metagenome | biome: Human gut stool | place: China | collected 2011
CAACCGCTTCCCCTACTACGGCCAGCAGATCGATCCCATCACCCAGCAGTATTACCTGCGGACCCGGTTCTACAACCCGGTTATTGGCCGCTTTACTCAGGAGGACACTTACCGGAGTGACGGGCTGAATCTATATACGTACTGTGCGAACAACCCTGTGTTTTATGTTGATCCATCTGGGTACGTTGCCCAAAATTTTGCCCCCAAGATTATGCTGAATTCTTTAGAATGGATTTTGGCGTAGCACTGACAGAAGATGATTATAAACATTTTTCAGTGTTGCGTAGCAACCCAAACGAAATTTCTGATGCATGTGATATTTGTGCAGTGTCTAGCACAAATAATCAAAAAATCGATGAAATTATATATGGGAAGCAACTAACAAATATTGAGCAGAAACGACAATATGTAAATCCGAAAGCGGGGTGTCCATAATGGATTGGATTCCGTTGGGTCAGGAGGAATACAACTCTATTTGCCAAAAAGTAAACTATTTGGAAATCAAAAATAGGCCAGGCAGACTATACCAAGAAGTCTCAAAACTTCCGTGTACGTTAGAAAGTAAAGTGAAATTTATTCTTCAGCACTGGGGATGGGATGGCCTCCCAAGAGATGAAGGGAAGTTGGTGATTTCTCAAATAAATAATTTTAGATTAACATTTACCTCGGAGGTAAAGGAATTTATTCATCAAATATATGGCTTATCTTTACCCATGAAAAAGACAAGGAGTTTGGGAACTGTTGAAGATATTTATGGCGGTGTTTTAAGGTTTAAGTATCCAGAGAGTGGATGGAAGGATTTGTTTATTACATCAAAATGCCTCGGCTTAAAATTCCACGATGATGTTACCCCGATTGGATATATGTTAAACTATAATGGTTTCTCTTTGTCAGGGCAACAGATAGATGGCTGGGAAAATCCCAACTATAAACCAGTTGGAGCTTGGACCTATGAATTATATCTTGGAAACAACGAAAAGATTTATTTTTGGGACAGTGAAAACTCTGATGGCATAGGCATTGAAGCCGACAGTTTAATTTCATTCTTTGCATGTGCGTTTGGATTGATTGTGGATACCGAGAAAGTTTATGGATATGCCACCGAAGAAGATTTTGAACTGATGGACGAGATTGAGAGATCATGGAATCAAGGTTAAAAATTGTGAGTAAAGTCTAAGTTGAAGTATATTAAGTATATACATTTACAATGGTATCGGCGACCGTATCTGCGAACAAGCCATTATGTAATGTGAAAACAATCAAAACTGAGTCATGTACCGATGCGCTTTCCAGCGTAGACCAAGCCAAGGCCCGCCTATGCTGACAGCATGGGCGGGCCTTGGGTATTATTAAACGGAAGGATGGCGATTGAGATGTCCTATCTGGATGAAGATTTTTTGAAGCTAAAAAGGCGGGAAAAATACGCTAAATACAGCACATTGGAAACTGGTATTTATATCAAGGATGAATTGGTCGAATTTGAGCCGCGGGATATTCCAGAGTTGAATATCAACGCCTCCTTGCCGAAAACATTTGTGCGGATGCCGCTTTCCATTGCTAAAATAAAATATCCCTCCGAAACACGTCCGCAGATGATATTCACAAGTTTGGACACGACTGTGAATTTTACCTTCAGCGTGTATCCACAGGATGTTCCTTTGGATCAGGTGAAGCGTGTCGCGGAGCAGATGAAAGCCATGCTCAAAAAAGTTAATCCAGCCAATATTTTCTATGATCTCCAAGCGGAAGTTGCAGAAAACCGTGCTTTGTGCTGGTTTAACTATAAAAGCTATGCGATTGATGACCAGATTTATACGATTATGTATTTGCTGGCAGCAGAAAAAGGAAAAATTCTGCATGGAACATTCAGTTGTAGATTTGACTCGATGAACGAGTGGAACCGAGCGGCAATTCAAGTCATTCAATCCGTCAAAGTAATGGATACTTAGGAGGTGTTCGCTATGCGGGAAGTATTGATAAAGGCAATTCCTTTCGATGATCTCAAGATTACTGAGCTGGAAGGCGTACAACAGGTAAATGAACATGGAGAATTGGTTTTCTCAGGACTGATGCGCGGAGAAAAAGAGAGCGAGTATATCTCCTGGGCGTTAAAGAAGAATCCTCTGGTTTCAGTCAATGTTTGCAGCGATAGCGGTGAGGAAAAGATACTATTCCAAGGAGTGCTGGTTGACTTTGAGATTCAGGCTCAAAACGATGTTAGATATTTAACTGGGGTATTAAGGACGAATACCTACTTGCTGGATTTGATTCCGCATAAGCGTTCGTTCCAAGCAGACAGACTACAATATCAAAATCTATTGACGACTGTGAATAATGGCTATACCGATTCCATTTTCATCATGGCAAAGGGAGCGGGCTCAAATATTCCTGGGCTTGTTATGCAGTATGATGAAACCGACTGGGCATTTATAAAGAGAATGGCAAGCCGCTTTCATACTGTTGTGATACCTGATTCACAACGCGACCATATCGCATATACCTTTGGGCTTCCCGAAGATGGAGTTCATTATGCTGTTGAAACAAACATATTTTCGATTGCAAAAAACGCGGGCCAAATCATTGAGAGCGAAGATCAGCGGATGCCAAGAGCGGATACTTTCTTTTATGTGCTGAACTCAAGGGAAATCTACCGCCTTGGAGACTGCGTGACATTGAACGGGGTCCCGCTGCGTGTGTACTCCATTAAAACCAAAATGGAAGGCAGCGAGCTGTACCATACATACTATTTGACCAGCGAGAGCGGATTTGAAACTGAGGAAGTTTTCAATGAAAATCTCATTGGGCTCTCTCTTGATGCGCAGGTAACTTCCGTGGAGCGAGATACTGTCCAGGTTTTGATTGGATGTGATGAAAACCAAGCAGGCTGCGGCACCCGCGTCTTCCCGTACGCTACAGTGTACTCCACTCCGGATGGGACCGGCTGGTATTGTATGCCTGAAATTGGGGATGCTGTCAGGCTGTACTTTCCATGTGAAAAGGACGCGGATGCATATGTGGCAAGCTCCGGCCATCTCCAATCCTCCACAGGCGACGAGCGCATAAACCCTGACTTCAAATCCATCATGAACAAGCAGAAGAAGGAAATCCTTTTCACCCCTGGGAGCTTGCTGCTTACCAATAATGCCGGGATGTCCATCGAACTGTCTGATGCAGAGGGAATTAAGATTATCAGCGACAAGGCAATCGTTGTGCAGTCGCAGGAAGCTGTTGACATTTCAAGCCCGACAAGGTCCCTCAGTATAAGGGCGCCAAAGCGTATTATATTCCAACAGGGCAATACGCAGATGAGTCTTGAAGAAAAGCTACATTTTGGAGGTGCGCAAGTTCGGATAGACTGAAAGGGCGTGAGTACAAATGGGCCGAAAAGAAGAAATGTTCCAATATGCCAGGGAAAAGCTTACTCCATACATTTCCGAACGGGCAAATTTGCTCCGGAAAGACTGCGCCGCATATCTGGAAATGAAACGGGAATATCATAGAATTGTTTCTGATCTGCTCCAGACAGCACAAAAGAGGCAGGCTGCTGGGACGCTTGGACAGATTCACTACTTTTCTATATTCTATCTACAGAGCAGCGCCGTAACACAGAGCTATGATTTTGCGCTCTCTTTGCCCAATGAGCGATATTGCCTGGTTCTTTGAAAAAGATGACAGACAAATGTGGCTACGAATTCGCGCATATGAGTTGGAAGAAATACGCCGTGCCTATATCAATAACTTGTATCAGCTGGCCGGCTTCTTCTTTGGTGAGGAATCTTTGGATGCTGCTGTCTTAGGCGGAATCGCAAGGCTAGACTGCTGTGATGAAGTGAGATTTTCGTTCGGCGGTTACATGGATCAAACAATTCAGTTTGCGTTGTTCAGAAAGGGGGATGAACATGAGATACTTTCTCCTGAAAACCGACCCAAAGTATAACACGTCCCCCGTGATTGAAAATTGGTACCCGAAAATAGATGTGCGCTTAATCCGCAAGGAAACAGGACACAAATTGCCAAAGCGCGAGCTGCTGTTTATACAGTCAAACCCTGATACCATTTTTACGGACATTATTGATTTCCCCTTTTTCCTTGGAACGAAGATGGTCCGAGATGTCATTAAAATGTATGAGCCTACAACACAATTTAAGGAGATTATTTTACTGGATCGTAAAAATGCGACAAGCGAAATTTACTACATTCCCCTTTTAGATCACTGCGATTGCCTGGCACCGGAAAGTGAACTCTCCCGCGGGCGGGATACCCTGATAACCGCTGTACTTGACCCTGAAAAAATTGAGGACCGGAGTATTTTCTATTTAGGCGGATTTTCTAAGCTCTATGCTGTGGCGCGGCTAGATTTAGTGGAGAGCCTATTGAGGCGTGGTGGCCGTGGTATTGGCTTGGAACGCTGTATAATTGCAAATCCATATCAGCATATATCGGTTTCATAGAGGAATGTGCTATGAATAAATTTCTGAAAATATCAGTAATCATGCTTTTTGTGATTGCTTTATTGATTACTGGAGGGATATTGATGAGTAAGGATAAAAAACCGCTACACGAACAAATTGCCGAATATATGTTTAATTCGCGTGCGTTACCTAAATTGGAGTACTGTGTTGAAAAATATGGAGAAGAGTTTGTATTAACAGATACTGGTGATGTAATTTCGACAAGATTTCCAAACTTTCAAGTATATTTAGAATGGTCAGAAGAAAATCAGACATATCAAGATAATTATATTGTCTATTTGCGCCAGCATGATTTAGAAGAAATTTTGACCCCGGTTGCCAATGACGTTTTTGGTGAATGTAAGCTCTTTGCTTATGGTTATTCTGTTTGCCCTCCAGATTTTGGGAAAGAAACAACAGCTATTGAACTATTAGGTGTTTCCGAAGAATATGCGCCAGTAGTTCAGGTTGATATTTTTACAGTCAAAGATCCCAAGCAAAAGAATAATGATATGCAAAAATTTATAATTGCTATTCAAAATAGTGGTTACTCAATTTGTGTAAATGTAGAATATCTATCAGAAGCTAATTATAACAATATAAATTCAGATAACCACCAAAATTTAGAAACATTAGATAGTGGATTTTATAAATATAGCTGTAGCGTAATCATTTTGCCTGACACCACTAAATGGCGTTTTGGTGGATGGGAGGAGGGTGAAGGATGAGCTTAATTTATGGTGTGCCTGAAATGGCAGAGGAAGAAGTTTTAGAGCAAATTGCATTTCAAGCGGTACAATATTTGCGGCTGGATGACCCAAAATATAAAAAAGCTGATACACTATCTAAAATATTGGTAGCAGCTAAGGACAAACCCAAAGAGGATGAAATCGTATATATTGAAGCACTCGAATCTATTATTGGAGAGAATGGTTCCTACAAAGATTTGGGAGATGCAAAAATTGTAGATAAGAGTTGGGATACTGAGGGAACACAATTTAATATTAAAGGTTTCCAAGCATGTGCTTTCGAGTTTAATGGAGAAATCAATGTGTGCTTTCGCGGTACTCCTGATGGTGCATGGATTGACAATGGTTATGGAATGGCCGGTGGAGACTATCTGATCCCCTATGAAAATGCAGAGCAGGGAGTTTCAAATCTTGGAGTCTCACCTATGCAGCATAATGCGTTGGAGTATATGCAGAGCATTGTTGATAAGAATGAGGGAAAGGTAATCAATATCAGCGGACATTCCAAGGGTGGAAATGAGACGCAGCTAGCAGCTTTAGTTTTTGCTGACAAGATCAATGCGGCATATAATTTTGACGGCCAAGGGTTTCCTCCAGACGTGGTAGAGCAGCTTAAGGATTTACCTGGCTGGGAAGAAGGGCTGAAAAAGCTATACTCTATCCATGCCGACAACGACTATGTGCATGGATTAGGCCAGACAATCACATTGCCTGAAAACACGGTCTATCTATATACTCCTGATATTGGGACGATTCCAACGGATGAGATGGAATCGCTGCTCGTGAATCATTATATAACTGCGTTATTAACGGATGATGGGCACTTACAGCGGCAGACAATTGAGGGGCCTTTAGCCAAAGCAGTAGGGGATCTATCCAATGCAATAATGTCGATTGATGACCCAGAAATGCGCGCAAACATATGTTTGGGCATCATGGCGCTTCTTCAGGAGTTTTACAGTGGCGATCCGCCTGTTGGTGGAACAGAAACGAGCATGGACATACTGATAGACAACACATTGTCTCTGTTGGGGAAAGTGACAACCAATCCGAAGACATACGCAGTCCTGGCATTGCTGTCCATTCCAGCAGCAAGGAGAAATATTGGGACTTCGTTATTGACGGCGATTGCAAACTCTGACCTTACTGAATACTTATTGACTGGACAATCAGATATAGACAAATTCCTTGCAGAACATGATTTCAAAACAGAAGAAGATATTGCTAATTTCTTGAAAGAACATACAGAGAGTGGAAAGCAGGAATATTTGGTCCGGGGTGCATTGCTTCGCTGCCGTTACGGTACCCATGCAAGACAACTCAACTTGAAAAAATGCCATGGTATATATGTGCACGGTCATCCATGCATTCATGCACGTAACTGCCTTGTGGGGGAAGAGGAAAATATCACTTGGTATGGAATATGTAAAGCTCCGTCTCCGCCTCCCACGGAAGTCGTGCATCTCACAAAAGATGTGCCTAGAAACCCTCAGACGGGAGACCGCACTGGGGATGCGCCAGGGGGACACGAAAGCGGGCACAAATGCCAGCCCGAAATCGTAGGCGCTGTCTGGATGGATGCCTATGAACAGACTCCTATTGTAGATAATGGGGACTTAGATCCCGCTGACCGTGCAAGAGTCAAACCTATGCCGGAGAATTTTTCAGAACTTACAGACGAAGAGCAGGCCGAGGCTTTAGCGTCTCCTCAAGGAATTCCGACTACAACTACGCTTTCTTTCCTAATTTGTAAGTATGGCGGCTTGATCGAGCCCTACAATTCTGGGCAGCAGTATGACCCAGACGAGCCGTTGGATTGAATCTATGACTGATGCTATGAGAGAAAGGCCCGCTCCCTATATACAAAACCATGTGAGCTGGTGTTGGGCTACCGCAGCCAAAATTGTAGGCTTCCATTTTCTTATGTCTACGGGAAAAAGTATCCCTATTAAACCGGAGCAGGGCATTATTGTAGAGAGCATGGTCGGTTTTCGTTGGGATTACGTTAGGAAGTCTTGCGAACATATTTTTGCAGATGCTTGGCAATATGACATTGTAAAAGCAGCAAGGAGTCCAATTTTTAATCCATCTGGTGACAAACCAGAGGGAGACGTTGGCAAGGAGCGAGCACTTAAATATGTAATCGCCGGTGATCCAGACAGTGAAACACCTGTGATAAGGACGCTCGGAAAATATGATGATAAACATTCCCTTTATCAGATTTATGGACAATCTCTTTTTGATCTCTTGGATTGCTCCGGTTGTGTCATTGGGAACTATCAGAAATTAAATGGGTCTTATCATTCAGTGGTACTGAGCAGAACAGAAAAAGGACTTAAACTCTTTGATCCATGGGATGGCTTTGCTGATGAGTTTACAGTTGAGCAGATTTTTCAAAGTGGTTTTTTATCAAACAGTGGCCCGGGCATCGTAAAATGGATTCAGTATGTTGCAGAATAATAGTGGAGGTGGAATTGTGGGTACCATATGTCTGGACAGCCTTCTTCTCCAAGGGCCAATTCAATTCAAATCTGTATCCAAGCTCTCGTTCTCAATCAAAGGCAATGAACATGGTCACCTCGTTGTTACTGGTTTTTTAGATGAGGATAGTGGCAGTTCAGCGGTCTACAAAGACCTTGAAGGCCAGCCATTTGGGATTTATTCAACGATGGTTGGCGTGATCCCTATTTTTATCGGGGTTATTAAGCGGTTATTTGTGCATCAAATAAACCGCCAGTATCTGGCAGAGGCACATGTTGTGACGCTTTCCGCCAAACTTGACGAGAAGAAAAAAAGCCGTTCTTTCCAAAATCCTGATATGACCTATGCCGAGCTCATCCGCACCGTATTACAGGATACTCCTAACGCTGCGGCGATATGCTCGGCTGGTGAAGGCATCACGATTGGTCGCCCCATATTTCAATATAAGGAAACCGACTGGGAATTTATCAAGCGAATGGCCAGCGAGTTGAACATGAAGGTATTTCCAGCACGGGAAGCTCCTGTACCACAAATTACGGTTGGCCTTGAGGGCCGCACCACGGATCTTGATTTCACAAATTCAGAATATATTCAGAAAGTAGATCGGCAGTTTTACAGATTGGGCGGAGAACAGGCCGGATTGTATAAGCCTGATTTTCTATGCTATCAAGTGAAAGAGACTAAAAACCTCAGCATAGGGAGTTCTGTGTTATGGGAAGGGGCGCCCATCTATATTTGCGAAGTATCTGGAGAAGTCGTTGATGGCGAGCTCATTTTCACATATATACTCGGCCGGAAAGGACTAGTCGCTGAAAAAACATATCAAAACCGAAAAATGGTAGGGCTTTCTCTTGTTGGAACAGTGAAAAGTACCTCACAGGAAAGGGTTGTACTGGCACTGGATATTGATAATGGGAAGGATACCGGAGGATACCCCTTCCCTTGGCGTCCTGAGAGTGGTAATATAATGTATTGTATGCCAAAGGTTGGTACTCGCGCATCTCTATTCCTTCAGGACGGAGATGGCGGCCATGCAGTTGTTCTGAACAGCCCGCGAGAAAACGGTGATAGCTGTGCGGCAATGGGTGATCCAAGTATGCGCTGTTTCACAACAGAGCATGGCAAGCAGCTTTTTCTTTACCCAGAAAGCATGGGGATCGTAGCCGGGGCTCCAGATGCTCCTAATCAGGTTAATCTAGATCAACTCCACCAACTCCTGTTTGAAAGCGCAAAGGCACTCCAAATGACTTCCAGAGGGCGCATACGAATTGTAGCGCCAACAGTTAAACTCCAGACACCACAAACGGTCAGTATTATTCGTTCTACCGATGCAGTAGCTAAATTGGCGTTAATTGTATCTAAAGGAACAGCAAGTGGGAATCCGCCTACGGGTGGCGATTCATCCATCGTGAACATTGAAAATCAGTTTAATCTGAAAGGATCATCCGAGGTTTTGTGGGGTACAGAATTTCACACCTATCCCCCCTTTAACGATGAGCCGAATGAGTTCGATATGGGTGGCTGGATCGGCAATATGCTTTTTGGGGCGCTTGTTGTCGTTGCTTGTGTAGCTACAGCGATTGCTTTCCCGGCTGTTGCACCGATTTTTATTGGCGCAGCAATTGGTGCTGCTGTTGCAACGGTGGCCATTTCTGTGGCCGACAATAATTCCGGGAATGTTAGAGATGGATTTGAGGCGGCAAAAACAATTCTAACTGGTGCAGTAGTTGGTGCTGCCGTGGCGACGATACCATATATACCTGCTGGCCTTCAAACTATTGGTGGCGCCATTGCAGATTTTGCTGCTAGCACTTTCATGGTCCCCCCCTTGCTGCCCGGGCTGGCAGGAGCATCTGGAGGGCTCGGGGTACTGGGCGGTGCAGCAATATCCGGGCAAACAATTCTTGAAGGTGGCGGGATTTTAATTACCGGTGTCGCAGCCAACGAGATTTTGAAGGGAATAATCCAAGCAGCATCGGGGAACTCGAACCCAGGGTCAGGACATTTCGCAGATGAAGGAGAGAAGGAGAATTACTATAAAGAGGGATTACAGGAAGTCCCTGATGACTGGATTGAAGTTGAGGCGCCTGAAGAGTTACCAGTTAAAAGCAAATCCTTCATTGAATTTTTGCGTGAGAATGGATTTAACCCCAAAAAGTGGGTAAAAGTTGTGGAAAAATGGGCTTCGCCTGATGGAACAATTTATCAAAGAAATTACTGGACAGACGGAACAAACTATTTTTATCATGGTGAAGGTATTGAAGTATTTTATCCCCATTGATCTTATGGTGAAACAATGATTATCATATTTGGGATTTGGATAAGGAGAATCACAAAAATGGAATTTGGTTTATTTGAATTTTCAGACCAGCTAAATAAGTATTTTCGTGGTGAACTGACTAAAAACGAACTAGGGATGTGGGGTGAAAAAGCTTTTTATGATCTACTGAAAGGCGGATATATAGAGAATAAAAAAATTGTTTTATATCCGTTTTTGAAAACAGTGTCAAAGTTCCACATAGAGGAAAATGATGCAGAAGATATATATCCTAGCACCGAAGATGACTTGAAATATATTCAAGCCATTTTGATGGGGGAAGTCACATTTTCTTTTCAGGTTACCATTTCAATTCCATCCAATATTTTTGTGAATGCACATTGCGGTTTTTGGGATGCTGAAAAAGTGAGGACTTTTTCAGAAGTAAAGTGTGAATTAGATAAATTGATCTGTGAAGGCAAAATCAAACATTCAATTTCAAAACTAGCAGAAATTATAAGAATGCCATTGTCAGAAAATACTGTTTTAGATACTCTGCAAGGTTATATTGTACAATTTTCCCGCGAACTCTTTAATGACGGTGACTTTATCACAAAACCTCCTTTAAGATTATATGCACGAAAAGAGTCTGCTGAATTGGGATTAGTAAAGCTAAAAGACATGATAGAATGTTATATAGGGGATAAAAATTTCATAGTCACAGTAATATATAAAAAAGGCACCCCTAAACTGTCGGTTTTTTGTTAAAGAATCGTTTTAGCACGGTTAAGATAATTCCGTATAGGGTCAATCCTGTTAAGTATCTGTTTTCCACAGGATCGATATGAATTGAGATACTGTCGGCCGCTTTTTCACCGGAAGTGGAGAAAGCTTCTGCAAGAAATCCCGATTAGTACCCCAAGCAGTTCTAACAGCTATTCTTAAATTTCGTTCTACTTGTTTCCAATTTGTCTGGTGCCGTTTCGCTACGGCCGGGTAGAGCCACTTAGTCACCATCGTCAGCGCCTCCGGGTTGGCCTCGACGATCTCAAGGGCGGTGAGCATCTGGTGGTAGCCCTTATAATTTGGTGTAATCCCAAGCTGGAGCAAAATGGCGTGGTAGTCCATAACGATCATTCCTTCCGTTCCTTATTTTGTCCAATGAGACGTTCAAACAGGTCGGCGGTATGCCGGAGCCACTGTATGTATGCCTGTTGGTCCTCCGGAGAGAGCTTCAAATACCACTCGGTCCGCCCGAGCAGGTACTCCAGCATACCGCTCTCCATGCAATCCATCTCATCGGACAGGAGGCTCTGAGGGGGAATGCCGAGGTGGAGGCAGATAACTTCCAACGTATCAAGACGTATGGAGGCGCGCTGAGTTTCGATGGAATTGACGGTCGCCTTTGCGATGCCGATCTCTTTGGAAAACGCGGCTTGTGATTTACTCCCACGGAGCGTTTTCATGTTCTTCGACAGCTTTTTCGACAGTTCCACAAAAATCACCTCCGATTGATAAGAATAGCGGAACTCGGCAGGAATTGGTAGGTCAATATCCCGGCCACCCCGGTCAATATGGCGG
>OGJU01001947.1_pt1 | contig 11510 bp, 12 predicted proteins | sample 1572251 | NCBI WGS metagenome assembly OGJU01 (sample SAMEA2582144, study PRJEB24529) | metagenome | biome: Human gut stool | place: China | collected 2011
AATCCCAGACGAATCAGCCCCGCCGCTGCCAGAATCAGCGCATCATATTCGCCAGAATCGAGCTTTCGCAAACGCGTGTTCAGGTTGCCTCGGATCCCCTTAAATTCTGCATCCGGGAATAATCTCTGCCCCTGTAGGACGCGGCGGCGGCTGGAAGTTCCAATTACCGGGTGTGCCGGAAGCTCGGATAAGCCTTCACGCAGAACCAGCACATCGCGGCAATCTTCGCGCTCTAAAAGCGCCAGCACCGGCAGCTCCTCCGGCGGACAGAGCGGCATATCTTTTAAGGAATGAACTGTCAGCTCGCACCGCCCTTCATAAAGCGCCTGATCCAGCTCTTTTACAAACAATCCCCTGCCGCCAACCGCATCGAGTGGACGGTCAAGCACCTTGTCTCCCGTCGTTTTCATCGTGATCAATTCAAATCCTGTCTCCGGACAGACATTCTGCATCGCTGCGATCGCCATCTTTGACTGAACAACTGCCAGCGCACTGTCGCGGCTGCCTACGCGGATCCTATTTTTATCTGTCAATTTTTAATCTCCTCTATAAAATATATTAAGTATCTTCTACCTCTGCCTCCGCCAGCACGCGGCGTACTTCTTTTGCTACACGATGCGTCAATCCCGGATCCGCTCCGCCAGAAATCAATCCGGCTGTCAGTTCTCTGCCCTGGGCGATCGCCGGGAAATAAAACTCTGACTGACTTTTATCGGAAGCCATATTAAACCAGACGGAATGGCTCGACGCATCCTCCTTGATCCCTGCGTCCGTCCCCGTCTGCCCGGTCGCTGCCAGCGCCATAAAAAATTTTTTTTCCTGCCAGATCGTATCACGAACTTCCTCATAGGTTTGTTCAATCAGACGGATTTTCCGTGAATCCGCCAGCTTCCGTATCTCTTCCGAAGTGTTCGGTGCAATCACCGTGATCGCTGCGCCAAATTTTTCCAGCACGCCGACCCGCCTCGATGCCACACTTCCAGCTCCCACAACCAGCACCTGCCGATCTGTCATATCTATAAAAATCGGAAAATAGGACATTTCTCTTCTCCCACTATTTTCGTTTGGTAACTGTTCAGTGCCTTCACAGTCACGCGCAATAAATCCGCAGACCTACTGAACAGTTACTTCGTTTGTTTCTATGCCACCGGAATTGAGTTCATCTCTTCAAAACCGTATTTCCGTATTATTATAAGGTTTCACGTTTTATAAATCAAGCATGAGGCAGACCTATTTTTCATTTTAGAACCTCTTTTGTTTCTGTTCACGGGTAGGCACTTTTGGAACCGAAAGTGCCGTAAGAAAACGTGGTGGCAGCAGGAATTTGCCGTATTTAAATGCGAAGCCACGGCAAATTCCGTTACTTTTTACGTATGCGTGTACAGTAACCCTCTTTTATTAATACCCGTATACGTAAAAAGTAATCCTTGTTTTGTCTTGCCAGAACGGTGCAGATTTTGTATACTTATAACACATTTAAATTCAATACAATGAGTATAAAAAGATTGACTAATACCAATAAAGGAGTTACAACGATGGAAGAATTTTACAAAGCAATCGAAGACAAGATCAAAGCTTCCGGCTATCCGGGCGAGGTAAACGGCGAGGATATCTACAACGACATCTGCGATCAGATGGAGGAAAAAGAAAATGGAACCTATCTGTTTCTCTCCAAAAAAGACAATGGCGTCGTATTTGAATACAAGGTAGACATTCTGGATGAGTCCTTCAATCTCTCCTATGTTCATATTACCGCAAATAACGACATGTTTCATATTGATTTTGACAATTAATAGACAATCTTTTCTTGGACATCCCTGTATTTTTGACATACAGGGATATTTTTTTAAGGATTTTTTTGGAAAATGTGAGCATTGCGCCCTTTATAGAGGTCTGTTATAATTATCATTGTTAAAAGATTGACGAAATTATAAACTGCACACAGGGTTGTGTGCCAATCCATGAAGGAGGGCTAAATATGAAAATCCAGAACATTTCCGATGTAAACACATTTTTTAAAGTAATTGATTCCTGCAAAGGAACCGTCGAACTGGTTTCCCCGGAGGGCGACCGCATCAACCTGAAATCCAAGCTGTCCCAGTATCTGTCGATGGCAAATATTTTTTCCAATGGCTATATCAAAGAGTTGGAGCTGGTCGCTTATGAGAAAGAGGACTTAGACCGACTGATTAAATTTATGTATCAGGGAGAGTAAGCTCTCTTCTGAGGTGTACACGGTATGTACGTTGCCGTTGTATAAAAAAATGTTTGAATGATGCGATAGAAACTGTATAAAAAAGCTTTCTGGCTGCATGGCAGATTGGCTCTGCTGCACAGAAAGCTTTTTTCCGTTTTATGAATCTAAGTCAAACCGTTTCTCATACTTCACGCAGTAAACACGCAAACCTTCTAAACAGCTACGCTTCTATCCGCGCCAGCTCTTGAAAGACTTTTTCAATTTCTTCCCGCGACGCCCGGAATGTTCCCTGCACCATCTGGGTGCTCCCGCCGCCGCGTCCCTGCAGACGGGCGTTTAATTCTTTTCCGAATGCACGCATATCACGGCCGAGGCTTCCGGCTGTGTAGTTATAACCTGACGCGTCATCGCCAGAGCACACCAGCACGGTCTCTCCTTTTTCCTGTTCCAATAGCAGATTTGCAAACTGACGCACCAGAACTGGCGTCATGCCCTGCTCAAATACAGCCAGCGCTTTCTGACCCTGCGGATAGACCTCTGCCTGCATGGTGAGAATGCGCTGCCAGAGGCGGTTGATCTCACCGTCCTTGCGCCCGCTCTCCTCTTTCAGATGGCTGACCGCCTCTGCCGCCTTCTCCGGTTTTGCAGAAAGCAGGTTAGAGATCGTCTGCATCTGCTCCGTCTTCGCCTCAAAATTCTCCAGCGCACGGTCACCACAGAGCATGGAGAAACGCACGCCGCCCTTGTAATTCATCAGGGAAAGCACCTTGATCACGCCGATCTCTCCCGTGTAATCCACGTGTGTGCCGCAGCAGGCACAGATATCCGCCCCCGGAATCTCTACAATGCGGACCTGACCGGTCAGCTCTTTCTTGCTGCGGTAATCGATCGTTTTCAATTCCTCCTCACCCGGATATGTCACCTGTACCGGAAGATTTGCCCAGACAACCGCATTTGCCTTCTTCTCGATTTCCTTTAACTGTTCCCAGTTAAGCGGACCATTCAGATCGACCGTCACTTCATCGTGTCCCATATGAAATCCGACATTATCATATCCGTATGCGGCATGAATCAGCCCCGATATGATATGTTCTCCCGTATGTTGCTGCATGTTGGAAAAACGCTGTTCCCAGTCGATGGCCGCGTGAACGGTGCTTCCCACCTCCAGCGGCGCGTCCGTCTCATGAACAACCACGCCATGTTTCTCCTCCACATGTGTCACATGCACTTCCCCGATCCGTCCGGTGTCCGACGGCTGTCCGCCGCCCTCAGGGTAAAATCCGGTTTGGGAAAGTTCCACCTCAAATCCGTGCTTTGCCGGGCGGCAGGCGGTGACGATGGCATCAAATTCTTTTACATACGGTGTCTGATAATATAACGGTTCCATTTTCATTCCTCTTTTCATTTCGTTGTACAATGTTCTGTGACAAATCGTTATGGATAAACATCCATGTCGATCCGCCCGGTTATCTCGGTTATCTCGATTATTTCAACAAAAAATTTATAGTAAAATATTTCCGTCCTAATTTTCCTGATTTATGGAAACTGTGGCAAGCTGCCCCTCATATGATGAAGTGTATAGAAAATCTCGGAGGACATAACCATGAGTGATTTAGCGGCTACCAACTGCGGTTGCGGATGTGATAACAACGGAGGAAGCTGCGGCTGTAATTGTGGCTGTGGATGCGGCGGTTTCGGCAACAACAACTGTCTCTTCCTGATTCTGATTCTTCTGTGCTGCGGCGGATGTGGCGGCGGATGCTTTGATCACGGATGCGGCGGCAACAACTGCGACTGCCTGATCTGGATCCTGCTTCTGTGCTGCTGCTGTGGCGGCGGTGGCTTTGGCTGCTGATAAACATCCGCCCATATCCAGCATATCTTTTGAGAATGCATCCATGTACATTTTAATACCGCAGATTTAACACCATCACATCTTATTTGCGCGTCAACTGATAAATCAATGCATTGCAGATCGCGGCGGCTACATTGCTGCCGCCCTTTCTGCCTCTTGCCACAATATAAGGAGTGTCCGGCAAGGATATAATCAATTCCTTGGACGGCACGACATTGACAAAGCCGACCGGCACGCCGATGATGAGCTTCGGGTGGATTTTTCCCTCCTGAATCAACTCGTACAGACGCACCAGCGCGGTCGGTGCATTCCCAACTGCAAAAATACAGTCTTTTCCCATTTCTGCCGCCTTGTCCATGCTGGCAACCGCACGGGTGGTCCCGGACGCTGCCGCTTTCTTCGCGACATCCTCGTCCGCCATAAAACAGTAGACCTCACCGCCCAGCGACGCAAGCGCGCGCTTGTTGATACCGGATTTTCCCATATTCGTATCAGTCACGATGCACGCCCCATTTTTCAGGGCTTCCAACGCCTTATCGACTGCGCCCGGTGAAAATACAAGCGAATCTGCGTACTCAAAGTCGGCTGTCGTGTGAATCACGCGTTTCACAATTGGTGCTTCTTTCTCCGGAAATGTCCGTTCCCCCAGCTCCTCGGTGATAATCTCAAAACTTCTCGCCTCGATCTCCGACGGCAATACCTGACTGAGTTCTTTCATTTTCTCATCCATCTATCTACACTCCCTCTTCCAGAATCCGGTAAATTGCTTCCATATCCAAGTACTTCCGCATCGTGTCTGCCAGCCGGTTGTACTGCTCTTCCCGGTATTTCTCATAATCAAACGACAATCCGCCGACTTCCGGCTCCATTCCTTTTTCTTTCATCAGCGCACAGACTATCGTCTCCGCCACCTCTGCCTTGTCAAAAATGCCGTGGACGTAAGTGCCGTAGAGGTTGTCCCGGCAGCAGCCATCCTGTTTTTCAGTGTGGTTTCCCGCCTGTTCTTCCCTGAGTTTCAATAAACTATGATTTACGGCTTTTTCCTGCTCCTTGATCACGTTCTTAACAATATCCCCGCCGACCGATGATGTCTCTCCCAGATGTATTTCATACCCTTCCGCCTCCATCCCCGAAAGCCCGGAAAAGATACCGCTGACCGTCCCGAAACATCCCGTGACCTGCGTCCTGGGCTTTTCTTCCTGAAACTGTGTCTGTAACGGCAGAAGTCCCATACCGGAGATCGTACGCCCAGGCACACCCGCCTCGGTTCCTTCCTGATCTGACAGCGTCTGTCCCATCATCTGATAGCCGCCGCAGATGCCCCAGATCGGCGTTCCTCCGGCTGCTTTCTTTAAAACTGCCGCTTCCAGACCATTCTGCCGCATCCAGAGCAGATCCTCGCTCGTATTCTTCGTTCCCGGAAGAACAATCAGATCCGGTCGCCCCAGCTCAGACAGGCGGCTCACATAACGCACCGAAACGCCGGGGATCGGGTCAAAGACGTTCAGGTCAGTGAAATTGGATAAACGCGGAAAGCGGATGGCTGCAATGTCGATCCATGCCTCTACATGTTTTTCAGATGACTCGTTTTCCTGTTTAAGGGTATTATTCCGCCCTGTGGATGAAAGGCGGCTGCTTAAACTATCCTCGTCCTCGATATCCACATCCATGTACGGAACGACGCCGACCACCGGAATCTTGCATAATTTCTCGATCATCTCAACACCTGGATCCAGGATCGTCTTATCGCCGCGGAATTTGTTGATGATAAGCCCCTTTACCATCGCCTGTTCATCCGGTTCCAGAAGCGCTACCGTTCCATAGAGCTGTGCAAACACACCGCCCCGGTCGATGTCCCCGGCAAGCAGCACTGGCGCACCCGCCATGCGCGCCATTCCCATGTTCACGATATCATCCGATTTTAAGTTGATCTCCGCCGGGCTGCCGGCGCCCTCGATCACGATGATATCGTACTGTTCGGACAAGTGCTGAAACGCTTTCTTGATTTCCGGGATTAGCTGCTTTTTATACTTGAAATATTCCTTCGCGGGCATTGTGCCGATCGGGACACCGCGCACGATCACCTGAGAACCGACATCGCTGGATGGCTTTAAGAGAATCGGATTCATGTCCACCGATGGCTCACAGCCCGCCGCCTGCGCCTGCACTACCTGTGCGCGTCCCATTTCCAATCCCTCGCTGGTAATATAGGAGTTCAGCGCCATATTCTGCGATTTAAACGGCGCCACGCGGTAGCCGTCCTGCTTGAAAATCCGGCAGAGTCCCGCCGCCAGCAGGCTTTTTCCCGCATTGGACATCGTTCCCTGTATCATGATTGCTTTTGCCACGGTGAAATCCTCCTTATTTTTGAGTGTCTTACCAAATAATGGTTGCTCAAAGCTATTTAATTCGAAGCTATTTTGTGCTTAACCGAAACTATTTTTCTGCCATTTGTCCTTTCAAATGACAGAGGCTATTTTATGGTTTCGTTTTATATTACAAATTCACATTGTGTTTTTCTTCAGATTGTACCTCTTTCAAAATATTTATCAAACTTTCATTTTCTCCCCGGTTCCGCACCGCCACCCGGTAATAATGACGGTTCAGCCCTTCAAAATTCTCACAGGCGCGAATCAAAATGCCATGCTCTAAACATCCCTGTTTGTAATCGCGCGAATCCTCATCCGGCGAACGGAACAACAGATAATTTGTCTGGGACGGATAAACGATAAATCCCAGTTCTTCCAGTTTTTCCGCCAGCCGCGGACGTTCCGTCTGCAAAGATTTAACCGTCCATTCCAGCAGATTTCCTTCTGAATGATCCGCCAGTACCGCAAATGCCGCCACCCCGCCCGCCTGTGACGGAGCCGAGACACTCCACAAGCGCGGCCTCGCCCGCCGACTGAGCCGGACCGGAGACACTCCACGGCTGGCGGAACTTCTCGAGGCGCTCCCGGAGTCCGGCATTGGGGATGATGCCATAGCCCAGGCGAAGGCCTGCCATTGAGCAGATTTTGGTCAAGGCATTTAAGAGGATAACGTGATCTCCAACACCATTTAACAAATTTCCAACAAACGAACCTTCTCTCCGTGTATCCAAAAACCACTGAAAACACTCGTCCAGCATAAGCCAGGTATGTGTTTCCCGGCAGACCTCCGCCAACCTTTCCAGCTCGGTGGCTGAAATAGCGCGCCCTGTCGGGTTATTTGGATTTCCGAGAATCAATATTTTTTCCCAGACGTTTTCATGTTTAGAGGATAAAGTTGGGACCGAATCTATCTTCGATGCATCCCCGGAGCCATCGCAAAGCATGGCATACAATTCTTCCCTCGCACTCTCCAGGGAAAATCCATTTTCATCCTTTAAATGAAGCCTCCGGATCTCGCAGCCGCACATCCGAAGCGCCTGCTCATACTCCGAAAATCCCGGTGCCAGCAAAATCGCCTGTTTGGGCCGAATCGCTGAGACAACTGCATATAAAATATCCGAAGCACCGTTTCCAAACACGAGCCAGTCCTCCGGAATCGGCGTGCCGTCTGCCTCATAAAAAGCAGCCGCTGCACGCCGCAGCTTCCGGCATAAAGCATCCGGATATTGTTCCCAAGCAGCCGCCGATGCCATCACAGCATCACGGACAGCCTGCGGCATTCCAAGACGATTTGTATTGACTGAAAAATCTAACTCTACGGCTGCATCACCGTAAATATCGCCGCCGTGCGTGTATGGCATAGATGCTTCCTCCCTGTTGTTCCCTCTTTTTTGTGTATTCTTTATCTGGTTACTCTTTCCTTCGTTCGTTCTGTTTTTGATATTTTTATCTGTTTGATTGCTTCATTATTTGGATTTTTTGACTTTTTTATATTCTTCTTTGTTAAAATTCCCTTATCAAAACAAAATCACGGCCCGCATCACCAGTGCCAGAAGTCCCATGATTCCCGCCGCTCCATACATCAGGCGGTTGACACGGCGGATGTCCTGCGGTTCAATCGGGTGTATCTCATCACCGATATATGGCTTCGGAACTAACTTGCCGAAATACCAGGCATCGCCCGCCAGTCGCAAGCCCAGCGCGCCGGCGCATGCCGACTCGGTCTGCGCGGAATTGGGACTTTTGTGGTTCCGGCGATCACGCCGCCAGATACGGTAAGCATTCTTTCCGTCATATCGCAAAAGGTATGCAGAGACTATCAATAAAAGCGCTGCCAGACGCGACGGAATCAGGTTTACCAGATCGTCCAGTTTCGCTGCCGCGCGTCCGAAATGCAGATACTTGTCATTTTTATATCCGACCATCGAATCCATCGTGTTGACTGCCTTGTACAGCCAGCCAAGAAGCGGACCTCCGATGGCCAGATAAAACAAAGGAGCAATCACTCCATCCGACGCATTTTCTGCTACCGTCTCAACCGCCGCCCGTGCGATCCCCGCCTCTGAAAGAGGTTTCGTATCGCGCCCGACAATCATCGACACCGCATAGCGCGCCCCCTCGGTGTCGCCGGCCTCCAGCTTCCGGCAGACCGCCATGCTCTCATCCCGCAGGGAGCGCGCCGCCAGCAGATAGTAAGTCATGACCGCCTCGACTACTGTCTGAATCCAGATGCCGCCCAGACAGGAAATCCAGAGGATTCCGCCTGCCACACTGCCTGTCACAAATAGCACCAAACACACAAAAAGAACGCCCGCGCGGCGTTCCCCCCGTTCCGTTACATGCTTTTTTCCAGCTGGACGCAAATATTTTTCCAGCCACACAATCAGATTTCCGATCGCCCGGACCGGATGCGGCATCGAATGCGGATCACCCAGGCACAGATCCAGAAGATAACCTGCCAGCATAGCTGCCAGATGAGACCCGATCATCCTGATTTCAATATTCCCTGCCAATACTTCACTGATTGCTGTCATTTTGTCTACTCCCAACTACTCTTTTATTTGATCCGCATTCCCAGACCACAGATAACCCGGTGCACTTCCTCCGAATAGGCGGCAATCCGCTGGCAGACACGCCCGTCCGTCTCCCGGTAGTCACGCTCAAACGCCTCTATCGGCACAATACCGCAGCCGATCTCATCCGCTGTCACGAATGCATCCGGATTTTCCTGTATCAGGCGTTCCGCAAACGCGTATGGATCGCGCCCGGCTTCCATCTCACGCCTCACAAACAGTTCAAAATGCGTGATCAGATCCGCCTGCATGACCGTCTGCTCGTCCGTTTCCAATCTCCCGTCCGCGATGCGCGCTGTAACTCTACACGCTTCCGGATTTTTCGATAGATTCAGAACGGTGGATAAGTCTTCTGTTTTTCTTCGTTCCAAAGTGCGTTTTTTCCACAATTCCATCGCATACGCTGTCTTTCCCTGTTCCCTACCGCCAATTATAAAAATCATTCTGTTTTTCCTCGCTCAAAAATTCAAAAACCGCAGCCATGTACCTGCCAGCCGCGTCGCCGCCAGCACCAGCACCACATTCCGCTCGCAGCTCTGTAAGAAATGCCCTGCCAGATCGCCGTTGATTCCGCCAAATTCCCGCATGGAAAAACGATAATAGCAAACAAAGGTTACAATCGCCGTCAACGCGGCCAGAGCACCGCGCAGATGCCCCCAGTAAATCATCCAGGAGACCGCAAGCACGGCAAGCACCGTCATACTCACGCGGACGGCCTTTGTCTCAGCACTTCTGGAAAATTCAGCAGCAAGCCCGTCCTTTTTCGCCTTTGGAAATGCCACCCCCGAATAGCCGCTGCACGCGCGTTCCAGCATAAGCGCCCCCGGCAGCAGCCACACATCCGCTCCCACAAGCTCCGAAGCCGCCCCTGCATAGAAAAGCAGGTACAGTCCCAGACCGATGATCGCAAACGCACCCGTATGTGGATCTTTTAAAATTGCAAGTTTTTTCTCCCGCTCGCCGTAGGAATGGCGCGCATCCGTCACATCAAGATACCCGTCCATATGGATTCCGCCTGTAATCAGCAGTGGAACCGCCGTCAGCAGGCAGGTCCGAAACAGAACGCCAGCGCCCAAAATTTCACAGAGCACAAACGCGGCTATCTCCACCACCCCGATCACCGCCCCGATCAGCGGAAAAAAACAGAGCGCATAGCGCATCCGCTCTTCCGTCCAGTCTACACGCGGCATCGGAATGCGTGAATACATGGAAAACGCAATGACAAAACTTCCTATCAGATTCAATGTTCGCTCCCCCTGACTCTACTCTGTCTCGATCACCATATACTAACATTTTGTTCTTTTCTCAGTTTTCGACGACAAACGCAGATACCGCAAGCGGAATCCCATACACCACTTCCGTCACTGAATCTGCCATCTGCCCCAGTTCCCGGTTGATCCGCCCCAGAAGCTCTATATACCGCTCTGATTCCGATTCATATGTCACACCGTCCGAAAAGATCTCATTCGTTACAATGATAAGATCCCCGCACTGTTTTTGCAAGTGTTTTATTCCCTGCAGGATCCGCTCTTCTGCGCCATTTTCCTGATCGTAAAATTCATTGAGGACAAGGTTGGACATACACTCAAGGAGAAGGACTTGTTTTTGTGCCACTCGGCGGGACTCCCAGTACTTCAAACTATCTGTTTCCTGTTCAGCATCCAAACCAGCCGGATTTAATTCTTCGAATGTCTCTCTTAATTCTAATGTTTCCAGCCCTGTATACCTCTCAAGCGTCTCAAATCCTTTTGCCGCGCGCATCCGCCGGTGTCGTTCCACCCGTTTTCTGCCTTCATCGTCCCAAATCCGCATCGTTGCCAGATACCAGAGAGTTCCGCCGGTCCTGTTCCGGCACTGCACGGCAGTCTGTTCGGCATATTCAGACTTGCCGCTGCCACTGCCGCCTGTAACTATATATAGCATCGTTCATTTATCCTCATTTTCACCGAATTGTGGCAGCTTCCATGTTTTAAAACATAAGCAAAACTCATTTAAATCCGTATATCTCATCATATCAGCGGCTTATATTCCTCTATTTCCATCTCCGCAAATGTATCCATATCCCGGTAAATGGACAGCGCCATATCCAGCAGTGGAAACAGTGCCAGCGCACCCGTGCCTTCCCCCAGCCGAAGCCCCGCCCGGATAGCCGGTGTCACCCCTATCAAATCAAGCAGCCAGATAGATGCCGGTTCCGCCGACACGTGAGCTGCCAGCATATAGTCCGTCGCTGCCGGTGCAATTTTTCCAGCCGCTGCCGCCGCTGCCGCCGCTATAACCCCGTCAATCACAACCGGAACATGATAGATAGCTCCGCCTAAAAAGGTACCTGCCATCGCCGCCAGATCAAACCCGCCTACTTTTTGCAATACATCCATGCCATCCATGGGATCCGGGTGATGCAGATCGATTCCACGCCGGATTGCCTTCGTTTTCCGTTTCAGTCCAGCCGAATCTAAACCTGCCCCACATCCTGTGACAAGTTCTGGTTCTTTTCGCAGCAGCACCGATGCGCC
>OGJU01001949.1_pt1 | contig 11509 bp, 7 predicted proteins | sample 1572251 | NCBI WGS metagenome assembly OGJU01 (sample SAMEA2582144, study PRJEB24529) | metagenome | biome: Human gut stool | place: China | collected 2011
AAGACAATATCATCAACGATATCCAACCGGCATGGGTTCGTAAGCCGACTGATATGACAGATGAAGATTATAAGAAATTCTATCAGGATCTGTATCCAATGTCCGACGAACCTCTGTTCTGGATTCATCTGAACGTGGATTACCCGTTCCATCTGACCGGTATCCTGTATTTCCCGCGCATCAAGAGCAACATCGATCTACATCGCAACAAGATCCAATTATACTGCAACCAAGTGTTCGTCACCGATTCGGTTGAAGGTATCGTTCCTGAATTCCTGACATTGTTGCACGGCGTGCTCGATTCTCCGGATATTCCATTGAACGTTTCCCGTTCTTATTTGCAGAGCGACCAGAATGTGAAAAAAATCTCCAATCATATCACAAAGAAAGTGGCCGACCGCCTGGAAGAAATGTTTAAAAACGACCGTCCTCAGTTCGAAGAAAAATGGGATAGCCTGAAACTGTTTATCCAGTACGGTATGCTGAGCGACGAAAAGTTCTATGATCGTGGTGCCAAGTTCGCCCTTCTGAAAGACGTAGACGGTAAATATTATACATTTGAAGAATATAAAGCATTGGTGGAAGCCAACCAGACAGATAAGGAAGGAAACCTGATCTATCTGTACACTACGAATGTAAACGACCAGTACAGCTATATCCAGGCCGCTAAAGATAAAGCATACAGTGTATTGATTATGGACGGTCAGCTGGATGTCCATGCTATCAGCCAGATGGAACAGAAATTCGACAAAACCCGTTTTGTTCGTGTGGACAGCGATACGATCGACAATCTGATCCGTAAGGATAACGTTGGTCAGGTTACACTGAATGAAGACCAGAAGAATGCTTTGCAGGAAATGTTCAAAAGCCAACTGCCGAAGATCGAAAAGACCGATTTCATCGTTACATTCGAAGCATTGGGTGAAAACTCTAATCCGGTTATGCTGACCCAGAGCGAATATATGCGTCGTATGCGTGAAATGTCTGCTATGCAGCCGGGAATGTCATTCTACGGAGAAATGCCTGACAACTACAATCTCGTGTTGAATACCGATCACGAATTGGTTAAGAAGGTACTTTCTGAGGAAGAACAGAACTGCGAAGAAAAACTGAAACCGATCCTAGCGGACCTGAAAGGTTGGAAAGCACGTCAGGAAGACCTTCGTGAAGCGCAGAACAAGAAAAAGGAAGAAGAGATTACTTCTGCTGAAAGAAGATATGACAAACACGAACCATAAGATCGACGAACTGACTTCGCAACGTAATGCAATCCTGGCAGAATATGCAGGTAGCAATAAGCTGGTCAGCCAGTTAATCGACCTGGCACTGCTTGCCAACGGTATGCTGAAGGGTGAAGCATTGAGCAAATTCATTAAACGCAGTGTTCAGCTGATCGGATAAATAAGTGAGTTACTCACTATGTATAAAATATCATATAAACTGTTCACCCTTCGCCTGCTTGGCATTAATATGTTATTATACAGATTGTTATAGAGGTGAATGATAGGTGAATGATTGATCGAAAAGGTGAAGGGTTGCTTTAAACCCTTCACCTTTTTTTCTATATTACTGTGCTGTAATAGCCTGGCTATTATGTATTAACTCAAAAGTCTTTTACTTTTATCTCTGGCACAATAAACTATTGACTTATCGACCTACGTCGTTAAGCTTGTCGACGTAGGTCGGTAAGCATTGCGACGTATATCGGCAAGCTTAATGACCTACGTCAATAAGCAAACAACTACCTTTTCACGCCTTATCTTCCAATAACTCTGAACTTACTTCCTGGATATGTATTCATTTATATCTCAAAAGGTGAATGGTTTAAAGTAACCGTTCACCTTTTTCTTTATTCATTCATCTACTATTTACCTTTATAGTAATCTATATGACAGTTTGTTACTATTGTAAAGGTGAAGGGTGAACGGTCTTTTACAGAAAAACTATGTAATTGGAACATGTAGAGACTAGTCATCATTCTGCTTCCACCGTATACCCTTTCAGGTTGGCAAATGTCAGGATGGAGCTGGTGATTGCTTTACCCAGATCGTCTCCGCTGTCATCTCCTTCCTTTTTAAGTTGCTCTTCGATATAAGCCTGGCGTTTGATTGCCAGTTCGGCTATTTCTTTTTGGATAGCTGTTCTCTCCTTTTCCTTTTGGGTGATGATGCTCTTTATTTCTTCTATAGACTTGTTTTGCAGTTCTTGGGGCAGTTCATCCTTTTTGATGCTCGACAAGACGTTTTGGTCTTCTTTCATCTTATCTACCAGGTCCCATGACGTATTTTTGTAAGCAGATCCGGATTTACTTACGGCACGTTCGGCATAATTGGCCGACGATATTGTACCGGCATTTTTGTCCTGGGCAATCTGATTCATTTTACGTTCTCTCCCGGTAGAGCCATAACTGATATAAGTATCGTTCAACTTATTGTTGCATAGGATGATCTGCGGGTCAAAAGGTGTTTTGATGGCACGGACAGTCGCATCGGCATTGATATTGAAGAATTTACCGTTTCCTCTCAAAGCGGCATCCTTCCAATAGTCACGGACACCGATTTCTTCATCACCGCAATGGATTGTATTAACAAATATATTTTTCTTCAAGGCATCGGCAATAGCCGTTTTGTAAGAGACAGAACCCTGCGTAAACTCTTCATTGCCGGCAATATAGACCAGTTTCATATCCGCTTCGTTTTGCCCCCACTCCAACTCTTTTACTGCCCGCTGGATGACTGTACCGCAATACTCTTCGCTTCCGCTGGTTGTCAGGGCGAATAATTCTTTCGAGATCAGGTCGAGATCGACTGTCAACGGGGTTATTTGCCGGATATAATCACCTTTATACAGCATATAACTGCCATATTCGTATAAGGCAATCTCTATTTCCGGTGTCTCTCCCTTATATTTCAGCGTCGTGAGTGTATTGACTATATTCCACAGACGGGATTTAGCCTGTTCGATCAGTCCCTGCATGCTGCCGGAAGTATCCAGCAGGATAGCAACCTGTATTTTCGTCTTTTTGGCAGTTACGGCATTTGTGACCGGTGTACTGGCAGGCTCTGCATTCGCCGTTACGTTTCTGGCTTCCAGTATGCAGCCTATTGATGTTGTTAATGCTGTGAATAAGACACATAGTAGAATAATTCTTTTCATATTCGGAATTTTTTTTATAGGTTTATGGCTCAAAAATAGAATGTTAATAATTAAGATTCCGGGAAGAATGTGTGAACCGGCGTTTTGAGTTGGTGAAATATAGGATATAAATGTTTTACTTATATTTACTTTACAATCTCAATAAAACATGATATGAACAGACTGATTATATATTTGACAATATGGCTGCTAACAGGTCCCTGCATAACAATGACAGCACAGGATTCCGTTCCTCCTGTCTATCAAAACAGTGCCAGAAAAGCAGTGATGAAACTCTCCACGTCACTGGAAAGCGGAAAGTCGGATTATTCGGTTGCGACGGATTATGAAGCACTGGCAAAAACACTCATGATACAGGGGGAATACGAGAAAGCAATGAATTATCTTATCAGTGCCCGCCAGTTGTTTTACAAAATCAAAAACAATGAAAAGATAGCACGGGTTGACCGTGAAATGGCAAGGATACAGGAGATACAAGGGAAGATACAAGAGGCTATTTTAAGTTATGGCAATGCCGCCCACCTGTCACAGGACACTAATTTTATTGAACTGAATACGAATGATGTGAACCGGTTAAAGAATATCTCAAACCCAGTTGCACAATCTCCTTATATACAGCGAAATATTGAATTACTGAACACCTCCTACAAACCGGAACAACAGGAGGATCGGGTCGCCGCCTTCCATCAGATGGCAAATGTCAACCTGGTCATGGATAATAAGGCAGCCGCCATAGGTAACCTGAACAGCATATTGTCTGAAGTGAAGGACAAACCGGTAGAAACCATCAAGGTACAAAGAGAAATTGCCAAAGTATATGCCGCCGATAGCCAACAGGTAAAAGCTCTCGCCTCCCTTCAGCAATCCTATGATATGGCGTTGAAGGAGGGCCATACGATAGAGGCGAAGAAAAGCCTGGAACAGCTGGTCGAGCAATACAGGAAAGGGAACCAGCAATGGAAAGCCTTGGACTTATATGCAGACTTTATGGAAAAACTGGAACCGCTGGTTAAATCGGACAGCACACTGATAGACCAGAAATTCTTTCAGGCACATGAAGCCCGTATCGCCCAGTTGGAGAAAGAACGTATCCTGAAAGACGAACTGATCAGAAAGAAAAACACCTTCAACTATGTACTGATCGGCTCGATTGGCCTGATCCTTATTTTTCTCGTGTTTATCGTCAAAGCCTGGTATTCCATCAGCCGGAAGAATAAAAAGATAGCCCTCCAGTCGTTGCGCCGTGAGATGAATCCTCATTTCATCTTCAACAGCCTGAATAGTGTGAATCAGTTTATTGCCCAGAATAATGAGTTGGAGGCGAATAAGTATCTTTCCTCCTATTCCCGCCTGATGCGAAATATAATGGAAAACTCCAATAAAGACTTTACGCCGCTCTCGACGGAGCTCGAACAATTGAAAGAATACCTCGATCTGGAACACATGCGTTTCAGCGATAAGTTTGTTTACGAGACAGATGTGGATGAATCGCTTGACACCGACCATATATCTGTGCCTAACATGCTGATACAACCCCAGTTGGAAAATGCGATCTGGCATGGCTTACGGTATAAAGAGTCCGGTGGCCTGCTGAAACTGTCCGTAAAGCCGGAAGGCAATAGTCTTTGTGTTAAAATCGAAGACAATGGGATCGGACTGAAAAAAAGCAACGAGCTTAAAACCCGGCACCAGAAAGAGCATCATTCACGCGGCCTGACTAATACCCGTGAGCGTATCAACCTATTGAACAGCTTGTACGGTATGCATATCACGATCGAAATTACTGAGAAGGAAGGAGATGATGAAGATACAGGCGTGATCGTCCTGCTCAGATTCCCCCTTATTGTCTGATTGCGCATGAAATTTTGTTATAGGATATATTTATTATTTTTTGCTAATGATAATTATATCCTGTAAGTTTGTTGCTTAAATCATTTATTCGTTAAAACAACATCAACATGAATGACACTATTAGAAAAATGAAACAAAGGAAAGTGCTCATACTCGCTTTGGCCTTCCCTTTGTTTTCACCCTTATCCATGCAAGCCATACAAAGAGTCGACAATGTATGTATGGAAATACAGCAGGATAAGAAAATTGTCGGTGTAAAACAGATCAATCCTACGACTGTTGAACTCCTGTTCTCCGATAATCAGAGAATGGCCTTTGACTTTTATGGAGAGAACATCTTCAGAGTATTTCAGGACGTCAACGGAGGGATCATCCGTGACCCGGAGGCCAAACCGGAAGCACAGATCCTGGTCGATAACCCGAGAAAACCGGTATCTCCGTTAACGCTGAAAGAAGATAATAAGACTATTTCTATCAGCACCAAAGAGATCAGACTGGAACTGGATAAAAGCACTTCCCTGTTGAAGGTGACCAATCTGGCAACAGACAAAGTTGTCCTGGAGGAGGTAAAACCTGTTCTTTATGATAAGGGAAAAACAATCCTTACCTTAAAGGAAAATCCCGGCGAATACTTCTATGGCGGTGGTGTACAGAACGGGCGCTTCTCGCATAAAGGAAAAGCGATCGCTATCGAAAACCAGAACAGCTGGACCGATGGCGGCGTTGCCTCGCCTGCCCCCTATTATTGGTCTACCAATGGCTACGGCTTTATGTGGTACACCTTCAAACAAGGTAAATATGATTTCGGTGCAGCCGAAAAAGGGACAGTAATATTGTCACATGATACCGATTATCTGGATGCGTTCTATATGGTCAATGACGGTGCCGTATCCCTGTTGAACGATTTCTATCAGCTGACAGGTAATCCGGTTTTATTACCGAAGTTCGGTTTCTATCAGGGACACCTGAATGCTTATAACCGCGACTACTGGGTGGAAGACGAGAAAGGTATCCTTTTTGAAGACGGCAAACGTTACAAGGAAAGCCAGAAAGACAACGGTGGTGTAAAAGAATCCCTGAACGGCGAAAAGAACAATTCCCAGTTCTCCGCCCGTGCCGTGATCGACCGCTACAAGAACCACGATATGCCGTTCGGCTGGTTATTGCCAAACGACGGTTACGGTGCCGGATACGGACAGACCGAAACATTGGACGGAAATATCCAGAACCTGAAAAGTCTGGCTGATTATGCTCATAAAAATGGTGTCGAAATCGGACTTTGGACACAGTCGGATTTGCATCCGAAACCCGAAATCAGTGCCTTGTTACAGCGTGATATCGTAAAAGAAGTGCGCGATGCCGGTGTCCGTGTTTTGAAGACCGACGTGGCTTGGGTAGGTGCCGGTTATTCATTCGGACTGAACGGTGTGGCTGACGTAGGTCATATCATGCCTTATTATGGTAACGATGCTCGTCCTTTCATTATCTCCCTTGACGGTTGGGCCGGTACGCAACGTTATGCCGGTATCTGGTCGGGCGACCAGACAGGCGGGCAGTGGGAATATATCCGTTTCCATATCCCGACTTATATCGGTTCGGGATTATCCGGACAACCGAATATCACTTCCGACATGGATGGTATCTTCGGCGGAAAGAACCTGGCAATGAACACACGCGATTTCCAGTGGAAGACCTGGACGCCGATGCAGTTGAATATGGACGGTTGGGGTGCCAATGAGAAATATCCGCATGCCCTTGGCGAACCGGCAACATCTATCAACCGCTGGTATCTGAAAATGAAATCGGAGTTGATGCCTTATGCCTACAGCATTGCAAAGGAAGCAGTAGATGGTAAGCCGATGATCCGTGCCATGTTCCTGGAATACCCGAATCAGTATACTTATGGTAAAGCAACCGAATATCAGTTCATGTACGGACCGTATTTCCTGGTTGCCCCTATCTATCAGGAAACACAGGCAGATGAAAAAGGTAACGATATACGCGACGGCATTTATCTGCCGGAAGGAACCTGGGTAGACTATTTTACCGGAGAAAAATATGAAGGCAACTGTGTTGTCAACAATTTTGCTTCTCCGTTATGGAAGTTGCCGGTATTTGTAAAGAGCGGCGCCATCATTCCGATGACTAACCCTAATAATAATGTTACCGAGATCAATAAGAACCTGCGCGTTTATGAAATTTATCCGGACGGTAACAGTTCGTTTACTGAATATGACGACGATGGCACGACACAAGCCTATTTGAAAGGTGAAGGTGTAACGACCCGGATCGAATCGGAAGTAGGCAGTAAGAATAATGTAACGATTACAATCCGGCCGGCAGTAGGCAGCTTTGACGGTTTCGTCAAAGATAAAGCAACCGAACTCCGTATCAATGTTTCCGAAATGCCGAAAAAAGTGGCTGCCAAAGTTGGTAAAAACAAGGTAAAGCTGACGGAAGCCCGTTCGATGGACGAATTCCTGAAAGGTGAAAACGTTTATTTCTATGATGCAACGCCCAACCTGAACAAGTTTGCAACGAAAGGAAGCGGGTTTGAAAAGGTAACGATCACTAAGAACCCGCAGTTATTGGTAAAGCTCGCTTCTGCGGATATCACAGCGAACGAAACAAGCATCAGCTTTGAGGGTTACAAATTCGATATGGGTAACAGCCACCGTGTTTCGACCGGTACACTGGCCGCTCCTGTTGCACAGGTTACAGATGAAAACCTGGAAGCCTATTCATTGAAACCGACCTGGAATAAAGTGGCAGGTGCTGACTTCTACGAAATTGAATTCAACAATATGCTGTACACGACTATCAGAAATACAGAATTGTTGTTCGACGGGCTGGAAGCCGAAACTGATTATGCCTTCAAGATCCGTTCTGTAAACAAAGACGGTTATTCCGATTGGTCTTCCTTCAATGTGAAGACGAAATCGAACCCGCTCGAATTTGCCATCAAGGGAATCCGGGGTGAAGTAACTGCCGAAGAGCAGGGTGGTTTCGAAATCTTCCGTTTGTTCGACTTTGCTGAACTGGGAGACATGTTCCATACGAAATACCGCAAGAATGCTATACCGTTCGATATGATCATTGACCTGCGCACGGTTAACCAGCTGGATAAATTCCATTATCTGTCACGTCAGGACGGCGGTAACGGAACAATGCTGAGAGGTTTCGTCTCTTACAGTATGGATAAAGAAAACTGGATACCGGTCGATTCCTTCAAGTTCGAACGCAACGGTGATGTGAAGATATTCGAATTTAAGGATAACCCGAAAGCACGCTACATCAAACTGAATGTAACGGAAGGTGTCGGCAATTACGGTTCAGGCCGCGAATTGTACGTCTTCAAGGTACCGGGAACAGAAAGCTACCTGCCGGGCGATATCAACAACGACAAGAAGATCGACAGCAATGACCTGACTTCTTACATCAACTACACAGGTCTGCGTAAAGGTGACAGCGACTTCGATTATGTAAGTGCCGGCGATATCAATCAGAACGACCTGATCGATGCTTACGATATATCCGTCGTTGCCACTCAACTGGATGGCGGCATCGAAGAACAGGATACTGCAAAAGTAGCCGGAACGATCGGGATCAGCGCACCTAAACAGTCCTACAACAAAGACGAGATCGTGGAAGTCAAGGTAACAGGTACAGACCTCAAAGCGGTTAACGCATTGAGTTTCGCTTTGCCGTACGACCAGCAGGATTACGAATTTGTCGGCATAGAGCCGTTAAACCTGAAAGTCATGGAGAACCTTACTTACGACCGTCTGCATACAAATGGTCAGAAGGCCTTGTATCCTACTTTCGTTAATCTCGGTGACAAGGAAGTCTTGGCAGGTACAATCGACCTGTTCATCCTGAAGCTGAAAGCAAAACGCAAAGTCAAGTTCAACCTGAAGGCCATCGATGGCATACTGGTTGATAAAGACCTGAATATGTCTAAGTTCTAAGAACTTGCCATAGATAAAATTCAGAATCCCCTGTTTCGGTATAATTGTCCGGAACAGGGGATTTTTTTATGGCTTAAAATAGTATCTTTGTCTGAACGATATATAAAACGGAAGACTCTGAATATGGAAATGCTACAGAAAATAAGAAGCGTCATCGTTGAAGATGAATCGGCTGCCCGTGAGGCATTGAAGAATTATCTGGCAAAATACTGTCCGGTCATCGAAGTGGTCGGAGAAGCCCACGACTGTAAATCGGCCGTCCCTTTACTCCATGAACTGGAACCGCAATTGGTGTTTCTGGATGTGGAAATGCCCTACGGTAATGCATTCGACGTATTGGAAGGATGTAAAGACCTGTACTTTGAAACCATATTTGTCACCGCTTTTTCTGAATATTCACTCCGGGCGTTGAACCAGAGTGCAGCTTACTATCTGCTGAAACCGGTCAGCATCGAAGAACTGATCCTTGCCGTAAATAAGGTACAGCAACACATCGTCAACCGGGAGATATTCAATCGCAATCAGATTCTGATTGAAAATATGCGCGAGCCGAAACCGGAAAAGCGCCAGGTGATCCTCCCTACTCTCGAAGGATTTGAAGTGATAAAGATGGAAGATATCATCCGGTTGCAGGGAAACGGAAATTTCACCGACATCTATTTGAAAGATAAAAGCAAGAAGATGGTCTGCCGTTTTCTGAAATATTTCAGCGAGATATTGCCGTTCCCGTTTGTCCGTGTACACAAATCACATATAATCAATCTTCATTGTGTCAGGTCATACCACAAAAACTCCGGCGGTTACATCGTCCTGGAAGATAATACGGAGATAGAAATATCCTCCAGCTATAAAGATGATTTTCTCCGGTTACTGAAATCGCAGTGAAAAAAGTTACAGTTTAACTGTTGCGGTACTCCTGTGGTGTCATGCCGGTATGCCTTTTGAAATATCTGTTGAAGAACGACATATTGTTGAAACCCAGCGAAAAGGCAATCTCCTTGATCGGAAGTTCCGTTGATTTCAGCTGTGCTTTAATGTCCATCATAACAATGGCGGTTATTATTTCGAGCGCCGTCTTTCCTGTTTCCTTTTTTATGGTCGAACAAAAATGGGAAACGGTAACACCCAGATGTTCCGCATAAAAAGCAACGCTCCGTTGTTTCGTATAATTCGACATGACCAGTTTGATAAACTCACGGCACATCACTTTACTGCGTGAATGCAATGCGCTTTTCCACTTGCCGTGATTCTTATACAATTCGGCCGTACCTTGCATAAAAATAGTGAAAACGGATTTAATGATCTCCTTATTCTCCAGCGTACAAGGCAATGAATAAGCATGGATCAACGGTTTGAAGATATCCTGATATAACTGTGAAAGATCTTCCGATAAACAGATGACCGGATTCTCAGCCAGTATAGGAAGTAACCGTACGGTTGTTAAGACCAGGTTATTATTCTCCATGAAATCCTGCGAAAAGCAGGCGTAGAAGAAATGAGCATCCGGAGAAACGTCATTGAGCTGGACGAAACTGTCCGGCGTTAATGTGATAAAATCATCTTTTTTGATTGTGTATTCAGACAGGTTGATTGTAGCATGGACAGAACCTTCTACACAAAATGCAAAAAGCACTGCTTTCATTTTACATGAAAAGCGCACGTAGCGATTCAGCATGTCTCCGGTGATATTGTCGCCTGCAATAAAATCCGTGGGAATGTCAAATATTTGTATGTTTGCCTCCATATTGTCCTGATAAATGATTTTCAAAGATAGCATATTTGAGTTTTCTACACCAATAATCGCAAAAACAGGACATAGAAACCCAATAATAGGTATTGATCGTTCCGTTCAAATCTATGTACTTTGCAAAAGTTTAAACAAAGAAAGAAAAAATGAACCGAAAGAGTTCTCTTTTGTTTTATTCTAGAAAGAGGACATGTATTATCTAATAAAATTATAATTATGGAACTAGAGAAGATCGGAGAAAATGCCGGCAAAGTCTGGCATGTGCTGAATGAAGGAAGAGAGTTGACAATACCAGAACTGAGCAGACGGATTGACCTGAGCCACGAAGATACCACCTTAGCAATCGGATGGCTGGCCAGAGAAAACAAAATTTACATACAACGTAAAAACGGGCAGATATTGGTAAGCAACGGAATACAACAAGGACTATACTTTGGATAATATATCATCAAAAGCGTCAGTAAGGTTCATATGCCTGCTGACGCTTTTTTATTATCCGGCTATTTTATCTCCTGATGTTGCCGGTTATTAATATAGGTCAGTGCCGCACCGATCGCCGTCCGGTATTCTGCATATTCCGGTATCAGGAAATGCCCCCCGTACATTTCTTCCAGCCGGGGAAAAATACTTTCACATTGCGGCAATTTCGTCAGATTCCCGATCAGGACGTAATCATGTATGTCGCTGTTCAGTGCAGCAAGGATCACTGATTGCCCGATGCATTGAAGTACCATGTAAATAATACCCAACGCTACGTCTTCCTGCGAAGAATTGTCTCCCGCCTTTC
>OGJU01001950.1_pt1 | contig 11495 bp, 9 predicted proteins | sample 1572251 | NCBI WGS metagenome assembly OGJU01 (sample SAMEA2582144, study PRJEB24529) | metagenome | biome: Human gut stool | place: China | collected 2011
GCAACGGCGACGACCGCCGCCAGCGGCGGAAACAGGGAGGAGCTGTTGGGGCCGCAGCCAGCAAGGATGCGAGCGGCAGCGAAGCAGACGCTGGGAGCCGCAACCCGGGCAGTGTCACCGAAGGGTCTTCGCCAGCAGATACCTGTCATACCCGCCGTACATCTCCCGGCGGCAGACGATTTCAAAGCCGCTGGCCAGAGCGTTGTTCAGGCTGTACTGATTTTCCGGGCTGACGGTGGCCCCGATGCCCACGATGCCGGGACGGAGCAGGCCAAGCGCCGCTTCCAGCAGCTTCCGCTGCAGACCGTTGCCCCGGTAGTCGGGGTGGACGATGGCGCTGTCGGCGTTGGCCCAGCCGTCCCACTCTTCTCGCGGGATGTCCATGAAGGCGGCGTAGTTGTGCGCGTCCTGCCCGCAGTAGCGCAGGATAAAGTAGGCCCCCAGCCGCCCGCCGTCCCACCCGCCGATGCACAGGTCCTCTTTCAGGTAACGGGCGATGTTTTCCAGCGTGTCGGGTACGAACTGCTCCGGGTGGGGCATCGCGGCCCGCACCTCGTTCTGCAAGGCGTAAAAGGCGGCGGCATCCTCCGGCCCGGCAGCGCGCAGGGTCATGGTGCGGCTTGCGGGCTGGCCGCACACTTTGTGCAGAAGAACTTCCATTCTTGCTCTATCCCTCCAAAATAAAATCATACTTTCCGGCTGATTCCAGTATAAATGCCGTTTGAATCATTGTCAATTTATGCTATAATATTTGCAGGAAAAGCTTTTGTGTTCAGGCACAGCTTTTTCAGAAGTCCAGGCAGGGCCGCCCTGCCCGTGTACCGGAGGAAACGAACCATGAGAGATTCCAGCTTATCCCCTTCCAGCCGCCTGGGTGGTGCTGTCATCAGCGACCGCATCGTCAGCGCTCTGCTAGAGGAACTGCGCACAGGCCGCTATGCACAGACTGACCGTCTGCCCGCCGAGGTAGACCTTGCCGCCGAACTCGGCGTCAGCCGCACCGTCATCCGCGATGCGCTGAGCGAGATGGAGCGTGCGGGTTACATCGAGCGGGTGCGCGGCATCGGCACAGTGGTCAACCGAAGTGTCCTGAACCTGCGCAGCCGATTGGACCAGAAGCTGGAGTATTACCCGCTCATCCGCAGCTTTGGCAGCTACCCCCACGCCGACGGCATCCAGATCTACCCCGTCCGCGCAGGCGAAGAGCTGGCCCGTGATCTGGCCATCGAGCCCGGCGACGATGTCATCTGCATCAAGAAGCGCATCCTCGCCGACACCACCCCCGTCATCTACTCCATCGACTACCTGCCCCGCGCCCTGTTTGGGAACCGGGACTACACCCGCATCGACCTGTCGGGTGACGTATTCGATGTTCTGGAGCGGGAGTGCCGCCAGCAGGTGGCCTCCAATGTGGCCCACCTCAAGGCCAGCTGCGGCGACGAGCCCATCCGGGCCGCCATGCGTCTGGCCCCGGGCGAGGCCATGCTTCTGCTGGATGAGATATGCTACAACCGGCTCTGCCATCCCGTCATGCGTTCGTTGAGCTACTACACGAACTTCTTCGACTTCTCGATTCTTCGAAAGCTTCTTTGACGGAGGGAAACAAAAAATATGCGTCATCTGATCGATCCGTTGGATTTCAGCCAGCAGGAGATCGCCTCTCTGCTGGACCTGGCCGACCGCATCTGCGCCGACCCTGCTGCTTATCAGGACGTGGCCGCCCACAAAAAGCTGGCCACCCTGTTCTACGAGCCATCCACCCGTACCCGTCTTTCGTTTGAGGCCGCGATGCTGAACCTCGGCGGACATGTCCTCGGCTTCCCGAGCGAGAACGTCTCCAGTGCATCCAAGGGCGAGAGCGTAGCCGACACCATCCGCGTCGTCTCCTGCTACGCCGACATCGTGGCCATGCGCCACCCCAAGGAGGGCGCACCGTTGCGGGCCAGCCGGTACTCCCGCATTCCTGTCATCAACGCAGGCGACGGCGGACACCAGCATCCGACCCAGACCATGACCGACCTGATGACCATCCGCCGCCGCAAGGGCCGTCTGAACGACCTGACCATCGGCCTGTGCGGCGACCTCAAGTTTGGCCGCACCGTCCACTCCCTCATCAAGACCATGGCTCGCTGTGAGAACATCCGCTTCGTCCTCATCAGCCCCGAAGAGCTGCGTGTGCCGGACTACATCATCACCGACGTGCTCGAGGCCAACCACATCCCCTACAAGGAGACCCGCAGCCTCGAGGAGTCCATGCCCGAGCTGGACATCCTCTACATGACCCGCGTCCAGAAGGAGCGTTTCTTCAACGAGGAAGACTATGTCCGTCTGAAGAACAGCTATATCCTCACCAAAGAGAAGATGGCCCTTGCCAAGCCTGACATGGCCGTGCTCCATCCCCTGCCCCGCGTCAATGAGATCACGCTGGATGTGGACGACGACCCCCGCGCCGCTTACTTTGAGCAGGTGCAGAACGCCGTCTACATCCGCATGGCGCTGATCATGACACTGCTGGGCCTCAAAGACCCCAAGGCTGAAAAGGAGGGCAACTGAGATGCTGAACATTGATGAAATTCAGAACGGTATCGTCATCGACCATATCAAGGCAGGCACGGCCATCGGCCTGATGGACCTGCTGGGCATCAAGGGCAACCGCACCTCCAGCGTGGCCCTCATCCAGAACGCCCGCAGCCACAAGGCAGAGTCGGGCCGGAAGGACATCATTAAGGTGGAGGGCGACGCCTCCTGGCTCAACCTCGACGTGCTGGCCTATCTCGACCCTGACATCAGCGTGACCGTCATCGAGAACGGCAAGGCTGTCAAGAAGGAAAAGCCCCAGCCCCCCAAGCGTCTGGTCAACATCGTGCGGTGCAAGAACCCCCGCTGCATCTCCTCCATCGAGGAAGAGTGCGACCAGATCTTTGAGCTGAGCTCCAACGGCAAGTATCGCTGCATCTACTGCGAGCAGGAGCTGCAGGTCAAGCCGGAATAATAGAAATAAACGATAAAAGCCGCCTGTCATTCAACGAACGACAGGCGGCTTTGCTTTTGATCCTCAGACTTTCCGGCGCAGCAGGCTCATAGGCGGCAGCTCCGGGGTGGGGATGGTATAGCGCTCCATCGCGTGGGGCGTGGACTCTACCAGCTCACCGGCCTCATTCTTTATCCACTCGGGGTCCAGCGGGATGCTGCGGCCATCCGGGCAGAGCACTTCCAGCGTGTCGCCGAGGCTCCACTTGCCCCGCTGCTGGCAGCTGGCGACGCCGTTCTCCCAGCCGTCCACCGTACCGACAAACTCCCACTCGCGGATGTAAGTAGCGCTGTCGGTGGCCTGACGGGCCTGCTCCCGGCCAAAGTAGAAGCCGGGCGAATAGTGGCGGTGACTGGTGCGGGTCAGCTCAGCCAAAACCTCTTCCGGCAGCTCGAAGTTCTCGTTCATCGGGTCGGCCAGATACTGGTCGAGGGCGCGGCGGTAGGCCGCCGTCACGCTGGCGACGTAGTAGAAAGTCTTGGCGCGGCCCTCGATTTTGAGGCTGTCCACGCCCGCGTTGCAGATGAGGTCGAGGAAGGGCGCGGTACACATATCGTTGGCGTTGAGGATGTAGCTGCCGTTCTCGTTCTCGCCGATCTCATAGAGCTGGCCCGGGCGGGTCTCCTCGCTGAGATAGTACTTCCAGCGGCAGGGCTGGGCGCACTGACCGCGGTTTGCGTCGCGGCCTGCCATGTAGTTGGAGAGCAGGCAGCGGCCCGAGACGCTCATGCACATGGCGCCGTGGACGAAAGCCTCAATTTCCAGCTCCGGCGGGGTCTTGTCGCGGAGGGTGGCGATGTCCTGCAGGGTCATCTCCCGGGCCAACACCACCCGCTTCGCGCCCATATTGTAGGCGGCGCGGGCAGCGGCCCAGTTGGTGATGCCGGTCTGGGTGGACATATGGACGTCGATGTCGGGCGCGAACGTCTTGCAGGCGTCCAACACGCCGAGGTCGGCCACGATGAAGGCGTCCACACCGGCGGCGGCAGCGTCCTTGATGGCCTGAGGCAGACGGTCAGCCTCCTCGTTGGTGGGCAGGGTGTTCATGGTCAGGTAGACCTTGCGGCCCCGGGCGTGGGCATAGATGACGCCCTCGCTCAGCTGCTCCGGGGTGAAGTTGGTGGGTGCAGAGCGCATCCCGAACTCGGGCAGAGCGCAGTAAACGGCGTCCGCGCCGTAGTTGATGGCATACCGCAGGCGCTCGAGGTCGCCCGCCGGGGCCAGAAGTTCCGGTATCTGTAACATGGTATTCCTCTCTAGCCCTCTCAGTCACCTTCGGTGCCAGCTCTCCCAAAGGGAGAGCCCTTGGCAGGCCGGTCAGCGGCTGCCTTTTCCGTCAGGCTTACGGGCTTCGCTTCTTATTTTAGGTTCTTATTAACTTTTGACGCCTCATCGCAGTTTTTCTGATGGTCTGCGTAGGTGCGGGCGTAGTAGTAGTGACCGGCAAGGTCGGTGACAAAGAAATAGGCGTCTTTCACCTCATCGTCGGGCTGCGGGTCAAGCGCCGCACGGATGGCCGCGATGCCGGGGTTGGAGATCGGGCCGGCGGAGAGGCCGGTGCAGGTGTAGGTGTCGTAGGCCTCCAGAATGTTCTCCGGGATGCTGTCCCAGCCGCCGTAGTAGGGCGCGACCCAGTTCCAGAGGTAGTTGTTGTCGGCGTCGCTCTGGACGTAGCTGGAGGTGTTGCTCTGCAGTTTGGGGTAGGGCGAACCCTCGGCCAGACGGTTGCGGAACACCTGCGCCACATTATCGTCCTGATCGTTGCCGGCCTCCTCCTGCACGAAGGACGCCAGAGTGACCACCTCGGAGAGGGTCATCCCCTGCTTTTCCATCTCGGCATACATCTCATCGGTGATCTGCTTGTCGAAATGAGAATAGAACGTCTCAACGTAATGATGGACGGTGTCATCCTTCAGGAAATCGTAGGTATCCGGGAAAAGATAACCCTCGCACTTGAGGAAGCGGTCCGGGGCGTCCTTGTCGTCGGGGACGTACTGCCAGAACCTGTACTGGCTGAAATCACCGGTGTTGGCCTCCTTGAGGAAGTCTTCGGCACTGCACAGCCCGGCATCCTCCATTTTTTTCGCAATGGCGATGGCCGTCGTACCCTCGGGGAAGGTCAGCCGGACACTGTCGGCCTTCGCGTAGGCGGAGAGCGCCTCGATGATGTCGTCGTAGGAGCTGCCGGGGGCGAGGTCGAACTCACCGTATTGGAGCTTGCCTGCCGCGCCCTGCTTGCCTGCATACCAGCGGAAGACGTGGGGGTACTTGATGACGCCCGCTGTCTTGAGCTTCTGGGCGATGGCTGCCACGCCGCTGCCCTGCTGGATGCTCACACTCACCGTTTTGCCAGCGGAAGCACTGCCGTTGATCTCTTTTCGGATGGCCAGCAGACAGCCGCCCGCCGCCAGTACCAGGATCAGCAGCACGATCAGAATCATTTTCGCTGCGCCGCCTTTTCTGCTTTTTTTATGTTTTGCATCGTGTGCCATGTACACACTCCTTTACCATTCCGTTCAGCTTTCCATCATCAGCCGCATATAGCTTTCTTCCACATCGAAAGGCTCCGCGTCGAACCGTATCATGCCGTAGTCCTGCCGGGTGCCTTCGCCGAGGAAAAGGTTCTGAGCCGCACCCACTGTGATGACGGCGCGCTCCACGATGACTTCCTTCTCCCGGGCCGCTTCCATCAGCACCTCGGCGGAGCGGTCGTCTTCGGCCATCAGCTCCACAAAATAGAGGGTGTCCTCCCGGCGGAAGTAGATGCCGTAGCCCTTCTCGCTGGACACGATGGTCGCGCCCCGGGCGTAGAGGTCGGTCAGCACGACGGCCATCTGCTCCGGCGGGAACTGGACGGTATCGGGATAGAAGCGCTCCCGCAGCTCACAGAGCTTGCGGGCCGTCACGGAGTCAAATTCCGCCTGACTCCACAGGTTGCGGGACACCTCCCGGGGCAGGCAGCGGAGGGCAAAAGCCCGCTGGAAACCCTTGTTTTCCAGCAGCGCGGCCTGCTCCTGTCCGGCCGGAACGGCCACGGTGAAGCCCGCGCCCCGCAGCTTCTGCTGCGCACAGAGATAGTCCACGAGTCCTGCCAGAATCAGGCTTCCCTGCCCGCAGAGGCCGTAGAGGTAACTGCCGCTGCGTCCCTTGAGGGTGACGGGGACCGCCAGCGCCGCAGCGACGATCTCGTCATTTTCCTCAGCGACGTAGATATTTTCCGCCCCGGCGAACTTTTCCAGAGCAGTTTTGATGAACTCGGCGCTGTCGCCGCGTTCTTTCTGCCACAGTGCCACGACTTCCGCCTCATCCGACGGCTGCATCAAACGATACATTGATAGTATCCCTCCCATTTTCGCGGTTATCCGAGTTCTTTTTCCGCCAGCGCCCGCACCTCGGCCTGAATATCCTCGATGGTGCGCATGGCTCCATTTTCCGTGCAATGGACGGTGGCCCAGCCCAGATGCTCTGCGCAGTACTCGGCGGCACGGCGGCTGCGGGCCAGATATTCGATGTCCTTTTCGTGGACGTCCTTCCTGCTCTCGTCGCCGTGGTAGCGGCCGGTCATGAGCTTCTGGCTCACGGCGGGGTCAACCTGTAAGTACACCACAGCGTCCGGCGCGGGCAGGCCCAGCAGTCTGTATTCGTAGTCAAAGGCCCAGCGGAGAAAATCGTCCCACTGCTCCGGCGGGAGCTTGGAGCACTGATGCACCGCGTTCGACGTGGTGTAGCGGTCGGCGATGACGATGCCGCCCGCCTCGTAGAAGCTGCCCCACTTGGTCTTATAGCTGGCGTACCTATCCACCGCATAGAAGCTGGACGCCGCATAGGGGTTGACGTCGTCGGGCTTGTCGCCGAACTGACCGGAGAGGTACATCTTCACCAGCGCACTGGAATCGCTCTCGTAGTCCGGGAATGTGATCTCCATCACCCTTCGACCGCTCTCGGCCAGATGGGCGGCCAGCAGCTTTGCCTGGGTGGCCTTGCCGGAGCCGTCCAGCCCTTCGATGACAAGAAGCCTGCCCTTGCTCATTCTGCCTTCTCCCCTTTCAGCGCGGCGTACTGGGCGCGCACCTCAGTGGTGCGGCCGCAGCACATCTTGCCCTCCGGGCAGGGGCCGGACACGCAGGCCGGGCCGGCGGTGCGGAAGATATGGGGTGCCACCGGGTAGACCAGCCGCAGCATCTCTTCGGCCAGCTGCCGTATCTCCCACTGGGCGCGGCTGCAGCAGCGCAGGTGGAAGAAGTTCTGCAGGCTGCGGGCGTTCATGGTCACCACCATCTTGGTCTCGCAGGCGTTGGGCAGCACGAAGCGGGCGTCCTCGTTGGCCTGCTTGGAAGCCTTGGCCCTGGCCTGCTTTTCGGGCAGACCTTCAGCCATGAGGCGGGCGGTGTGGCCCTCCTCCAGCTTCTGCACGAGGTCGAGGTAGCGCCTGGCGTCCTCGTTCATGCTCTCGATGAACGCCGCCTTTGCCTCGGGGATGGCCTCGATCTCGGGCGGGATGACGTAGCGGAAATCGTCCAGACGGACGTACCGCTGACTCTGGACGCTGAAGGACGCGATGCGGTGGCGGGTGATCTGGGCCAGCAAGGTACGGCTGACTCCCTCGATGCCGAAGGTGAAGCTTGCGTGCTCAATGGGGCTGGCGTGGCCCAAATCGCTGAGCATGGTCAGGAAGCGGGCAGTCTTTTCCTCATCCAGCCCGTCCAGCAGGTCGGTGATGTGAGCGTCGGAGTAGCAGAGCTTCGCCGCGGCCGCCACGACCTTCTCCGGCTCCGGCGTATGTGCTATCAATCGGACAGTCATCATTTTTTCTCATTCCTCCGTCGTTATCTTCACAAGGGGTGCAAAGTTGGCCATAGTCTTCTTCACGCCCACCTTCTCGAAGCTGATTTCCACGATCTGGTCGCCGGCGGCGGGCTTGACTTTCAGCACCTTGCCGCGCCCGAAGACCTTGTGCTCCACGATGTCGCCCGGCTCATAGTGCTTGGGGCCGGTGAATGCCGCTGCCGGACGGGGCGAAGACGTCACACCGCCGCCTGCGGGTTTGACCGGCGCTTTGAGCGCTGCCGGACGGCCATAGCCCGAGCCGAAGCCGCTGCTTCCCGAACCGGAGCTGCAGCCGCCATGACCCGACGAAGCACTTCCCCGGCCCGCATAATCGGAGCCAAAGCCTCGGTTATTGGACATTGGTGCGTTATATTCTTTATTCAGATAGCCGCTGCGGCTGCCATAGCCCGAGCCGTAACCGGAGGCCGCACGACCCCAGCCAGAGGGGCCGGAGTAGCCCGACGCACCGCCCGGCACGGTATCGCTGCCGTAACCGCTGCCCCAGCCGCCCAGACGGGAGCGCTGTTCCAGCACCGGGCTGCGGGTCTCTTCGATGTACTCCGGCTCGATTTCCCGGAGAAAACGGCTGGGCTCGTTGCGCTGGGTGCGGCCATAGAGCATCCGGGTGACGCTGTTGGAGATGTAAAGCTCCTTCTTGGCGCGGGTGATGCCGACATAGGCCAGGCGGCGTTCCTCCTCGAGGTCAGCCTCGGAATACTTGCTCATCTCACTGGGGAAGACCCCCTCTTCCATGCCAATGAGGAATACATAGGGAAATTCAAGGCCCTTGGCCGAGTGGATGGTCATCAGCACCACCTGGTCGGCGCTCTCGTTGTAGCTGTCGATGTCGCTGATGAGGGCGATGTCTTCCAGATAGCCTTCCAGCGAGGCTTCTTCGCCGTGCTGGTCGCAGTAGCTCTTGACGTTGTTGACCAGCTGACCAAGGTTCTGCAGACGGTCAGCGGCATCCTCGTGACCCTTGGCGGCGTCGGCTTCCAGCATGGCGCGGTAGCCGGTGATCTCGATGACATCGGAAGCGAACTCGTCCAGCGTCTTCGTTTCCAGCGATTCCTGCAGTTTCTGGTAGATGTCCCAGAACTTGAACAGCGGCGCGATGGCGCGGCTGAGCTTGGCGTACTGGTCGGCATGGGAGATGACATCCAGCATACTGATGCCCTGCTGGGCCGCCAAATCCGCGATGACTTCGATGGTCGTCGTGCCGATTTTGCGCGCAGGCTCGTTGATGATCCGACGAAGTCGGACATCGTCCCGGGGGTTCGCCACGATGGACATATAGGAGTGGATGTCCTTGACTTCCTTGCGGTCATTGAAGCGCTGGCCGCCCACGATCTTATGCGGGATGCCCGCACGGGTGAAGTAGCTTTCGATGGGGGCCGACTGGGCGTTCATCCGGTAGAGGATGGCGTGGTCGGCCAGATGTCCGCCCTCTTTGAGGTGCTGGCCGATGACGTCCGCGATATGGCTGGCCTCGTCCTGCTCGTTCTCGGCGGTATAGACCTGCACCTTGTCGCCCTCGCCGTTCTTCGTCCAGAGGGTCTTTCCCTTGCGCTCGGTGTTGTGCTGGATGACACAGTTGGCGGCATTCAGGATATTTGACGTAGAGCGGTAATTCTGCTCGAGTCGGATGGTCCTGGTGCCTTTATAGATGCGCTCAAAGTTGAGGATGTTCTCAATGGTCGCGCCGCGGAAGCGGTAGATGCTCTGGTCGTCGTCGCCCACGACGCAGATATTTTTCTCCGGGCCGGTGAGCAGGCTCACGAGCCGGAACTGAGCCACACTGGTGTCCTGATACTCGTCCACCAGCAGATATTTGTACTTGTTCTGGTAGAACTCCCGCACGTCCTCGTGCTCCGACAGCAGGATGACCGTCTGGTAGATGAGGTCGTCGAAGTCGAAAGCTCCGGCCTCCTTGAGCTTCTTTTCATAGGCGGCGTAGACCTTGGCCGCAAGAGCGCCCTTCGTGTCCCGGGCCGGAGTCTTCAGGGCCTCTTCCGGACTGATGAGCTGGTCTTTCCAGCGGCTCATCTGGTTGATGGCACTCTTGACCGGGAAGAACTTATCGTCCACGCTCAGCTCTTTGTAGACAGCCTTCATGACACGCTGGGAGTCGTCGCTGTCGTAGATGGTAAAGCTGCGGGGGTAGCCGATCTCCTCGGCCCAGCGGCGGAGAATACGGACGCAGGCCGAGTGGAACGTGGAGGCGAACACCTCGTCGCCCTCTTCCCCGCCCAGCATCCGGCGCAGACGCTCTTTCAGCTCACCGGCGGCCTTGTTGGTAAAGGTGATGGCCATGACGTTCCAGCTCCGGACGGCGTCCTTCCGCAGCATCCCGTCCAGCCACGACGGGGCATCGGTGCCGGTCATGATGGCAGTGCGCAGGGCTTTCACATCGTCCTCCGTCACCTCCCGGGGCGTCCACTTGGAGCCGTGGGCCGAGCCGAAGCGGATGAGGTTAGCGATGCGGTTGACCAGCACGGTGGTCTTTCCGCTGCCTGCACCCGCGAGGATGAGCAGGGGGCCGTTGGTGGTGAACACCGCCTCCCGCTGCATATCGTTCAGGCGTCCGAACTGCTTTTCGATATACGTATCACGCAAAGCGCAGAATTGTTGTGCGAGATCTGTTGCCATTGTTTCACCTGTTCTTTTCAATCATTTCTGGATATATCACTTAAAATATAGTATATCACATTTCAAAAAAGTTGTACATAAAAACAATGCAAACAAAAACCGCCCCACCGCGGTCAATACCACGATGGAGCGGGGATCTCAGGAAATGCTTAGCCGAAGATGTTGATGAGGATACCAGCAGCGACGGCGGAACCGATAACACCGGCCACGTTGGGACCCATTGCGTGCATCAGCAGGAAGTTGGAGGGGTTCTCGCTCTGGCCGACCTTCTGAGAAACACGGGCAGCCATAGGCACAGCGGAAACGCCAGCGGAACCGATCAGGGGGTTGACCTGACCACCGGTCAGGATATACATGACCTTGCCGCAGATAACACCGGCAGCGGTACCGAAGGAGAATGCGATGAGGCCCAGCACGATGATGAACAGGGTGCGGCTGTTCAGGAAGGTGTTTGCAGAGGTGGTGCAGCCAACAGACAGAGCCAGGAAGATGGTGATGATGTTCATCAGCTCATTACCGGCAGTCTTCTGGATACGATCCACGACGCCGCACTCCTTCATCAGGTTGCCCAGCATCAGCATACCGACCAGAACGGCGGCATCCGGCACGATGAGGGAGACGATGATGGTGACCATGATGGGGAAGATGATCTTCTCGGTCTTGGTCACGGTGCGCAGCTGCTTCATCACGACGGTACGCTCTTTCTTGGAAGTCAAAGCCTTCATGATAGGCGGCTGGATAACAGGCACCAGAGCCATGTAGCTGTAGGCCGCGACGGCGATGGAGCCCAGCAGCTCAGGAGCCAGACGGGAGGTGACGAAGATAGCGGTGGGGCCATCTGCGCCGCCGATGATGGCGATAGCAGCAGACTGCTTCTGGGTGAAGTCCACCAGACCGGTAGCGGCCAGCAGACGAGCGCCCATGTAGGTGCCGAAGATACCGAACTGAGCGGCAGCGCCCAGCAGCAGGCTCTTGGGGTTGGAGATCA
>OGJU01001958.1_pt1 | contig 11449 bp, 6 predicted proteins | sample 1572251 | NCBI WGS metagenome assembly OGJU01 (sample SAMEA2582144, study PRJEB24529) | metagenome | biome: Human gut stool | place: China | collected 2011
TCAATATTGATTATACTGCATGTTTTGATTTGAGCAGACCGACCATTATTCCGGACCGGGTCAATGCTGTTGAATATGTAACGGCAGCCAATAAAGCGGCTGAATATGATGGCCGTGGAGCTTATGCCATGTACTCGGAAGATGTGGTCAATAAAGTGTTGAACCATTCTGATCCGGCTAATTATCCGGATAATGACTGGCTGAAAATGGCAATCAATAATTTTGCACCTCAGATGCGGCATAACCTGTCTATGTCGGGTAAATCTAAAAATGGTGTGAAATATTATACTTCTCTGGGTTATTTAAATCAGGAATCTTTATTTAAGCAGTCCCATAACAATACTTTTAAACGCTATAATATCAGAAGTAATGTTTCTTCCTCTTTTGATAATATCGGTTTGGAAGTGGGGCTGAATCTGGATGCAATTTTGGAAAAGAGAAATCCGAATCCATATGGTCAGTCACAGATTTGGAGAAACTTATTGGCGTATAACAAACCAATAGACGTGGCTTACAATCCTGACGGGACTTACAGTGCTTTCTCTGTTCATCCATTGGCCTGGCTGGATAAAGAATCGGGATATGACCGGGTTTCGGATAATATATTAAACACACAACTTTATGCAACCTGGACGTTACCTTGGGATAAAGGGTTAAAGTTTAAAATTTTGGCTAACTCCCGCTATTCTAATTATAATGAAAAGTATTTTAAATCCAGTGCTCCCCAATATTCTCCTTCCGGGGTATTGAAGGAGGCTGCCCCATCTGAAATGTCACTGACAAATAGCTGGTGGCGTAATAATACATTGGAGGCTAGTGTGGAATATAGTCGTGCTTTTGATCGACACTTCCTCGAAGTCCAGGGAGTGTATAGCTATTATAATACGACAAATGAAGAATTCAGTGCATCGAGAAATGGCTTTATTTCAAATGATTTCGACCAGTTGTTTGCCGGAGACGCATCTACACAGCAGAACACCGGAACGGCTCAGGAGGGAGCACGTATTGGGTATGTGGGACGTTTGAGATATAATTATGCTGATAAGTACCTGTTGGAGGGAAACTTCCGTTATGATGGTTCTGATAATTTCGCAAGAGATCAGCGTTGGGGATTTTTCCCATCAGGTGCTGTTGCATGGGTTGTTTCGGAAGAAGGCTTTATGAAGACATTGAAGGATAAGCAGATTATTGATTTCTTTAAAATCAGAGCTTCTTATGGACAAGTGGGGTTGGAAACCGGAGTTGCTCGTTTTGGTTATATTCCTACTTATTCATATAACTCTCAATCTGCCGTTGTAGGAGGTGAGTTTGTTCCAGGTTTTACAGAAGGGAATCTGGTGTCGAATGCTTTGAGTTGGTATACAAAAGATGTATTTGATATTGGTTTTGATATGGCGTTCCTGAACAATCATTTGAATTTTACTTTCGATTATTATTATTATAAGACGAAAGGATACTTGATCTCTCCTCAGAATCGTTATACAACTACATTGGGAAAAGATCTTCCACAAGTAAAATCGAATAGTATCCATCGGCGGGCTGGTTATGAAGCAATGGTAAGATATAAGAATAAAGTCGGTCATTTGAATTATGATCTGGGTTTCAATTTTACGACTTATGATGAGTTGTGGGAAGTAAATGAAAGTGAATCGGAAGCCACTTTGAAAAACCCTAAAAAGCGTTCAACCCATCAAAAGAATTATTATGGAAATGCGTATCAGTCAAGTGGTATCTATCAAAGTGCAGCAGATGTCCTTGATAATCCTCGTTTCCTGAGTGCTACGGAATTGAAACCGGGTGATCTGGCTTATATTGATGTAAATGGTGATGGTAAAATTGATTCGGAAGACCAAGTGAGAATCGGTAAACCGTTCTTCCCGTCATTTAACTATGGCTTTGATTTCAATTTGGATTACAAAGGCTTTTTCTTGTATGGACTATTTCAGGGTACAGGACCGCGTTATGTTGAATTAAGCGGTTTGATGAAAGGTGGTAATACTATGGAGATGAATTATAAGTATCAGCTGGATTTCTGGACTCCGGAAAATGGGGATGCGGCTTATCCCCGTGCTTCTTCTTATCAGAATATTAATAGTTCGAACAATACGCAGTCTTCTGATTTCTGGATTAAAAATGCAAGTTATTTCCGTTTGAAGAGTCTGCAGTTCGGATACGATTTCAAGAATATATTGTTGAGGAATGTGAATGCGATTAGTAAATTGAAATTATCGGTAATGGGGACCAATCTCTTTACTATCTCTGGTGTGAAAGATTATTTCGATCCTGAAGTTGTGGATGGTAGCGGACAGGGATATCCTGTTCAACAGACATTCTCAGTTGCATTAAATGTTGGATTTTAAAAAGAAACAAATATGAAATATATAGCAATTTTATCGACTTTTATTCTTTTGTTTGCCTCATGTGCAGATGATCTGGATAAATCTCCATTGGATAAATTTTCAGAAGATAAGGTGTGGAGATCTGCAGAAGGAGCACAGACTTTTATTAACGGGACTTTATATGTATCCAAGTTGCTGACGGAGAATGCAGATGACTGGAGTGATAATTCAGTTGTCAACACAGAGATGAGCGCTGCTGTCAGAACAGTTCGCGAGTTGATGACGAATGCCAATGATTATGGTTGGAACAAATTCGGTGAAATCCGCCGGTGCAATCTGATTATAGAGAAGGTTACTGCTTCCGAAGATATAAAAGAAGCGGATAAGGAACCTCTGATCGCACAGGCTAAAATGCTCCGTAGTATTGTTTATTATACTCGTGCCAGATTGTTTGGACGCTTGATGATCGTTGATCGCGTACTGACTCCGGATGACGACCTTATGTTTCCTCGTTCGAAAACGATAAAAGAAACTTATGATTTTATTATTAATGATCTGACTGAAGCTGCGGAAGGATTGCCGGTGACTGCATCTGCTGGTGCTTTGACAAAAGGTGCAGCGTATGCTTTAAAAGCAGCTGTTTGTTTGCAGGGAGCAGCTTTTTTAACAGATTCTAATGAGAAAAGGGACTATTATCAGCAAGCAAAAAAAGCGTGTGAAGACTTGTTTGCATTGGGTATTTATTCTTTGGAAAGCGATTATGGAAAACTGTTCAATGATTATTCTACCGGGTTAAGTTCGAAAGAGGTGATTCTGGCCACTTATTATTTATCAGAGACGACAAAGATGTCAGGAACATGGATGCAATCTATTGTCCCTAACCAGGGAGCTGGAAAAATACCGGAAGAGGTGGCTGCTGTATGGCCTGTGGAAAACTTTGAGGGGTGGCATGATAAATCTCCGTCTCAGGATTTGGTTGACGCTTATGAGGTGGTTGATGCCGACGGGAATGCTAAAACATGGGATGAAACATCTTACTATAAGAATTTCAAACCGAATGTCGATTATGTAAGTAATGCAATCTATAGGAACCGCGATGCCCGCTTTTATTCAACGATAGCTTACGACTCAGTCAAATATTTTAATTCAATCATTACAACACGTGTTGGTGGAAACTTGTATTATTTGAATAATAAGGAGAAAGACCGTCATATGACAAAAACAGGTTATTTATATATTAAGAACCTCTATCAGGATAAATCGGTCATTGCTGGCGTGCCGACAGACTGGCATTTGATTCATTTGCGTCTGGGACGTTCGTATCTAGACTATGCGGAAGCTTTGTTGAGACTGGGGGAAACAACTACAGCAATTGAATATATAAATAAGGTTAGAATGACTCATGGAAAGTTACCAGCTTTGTCGACAGCTCTTTCCTTTGATCAAGCCTGGAAATATTATAAACAGGAACGCCGTGTTGAACTGGTGCAGGAAGAAGATAGATATTGGTCTTTACTCCGTTGGGGAAAAGAAGACGGATTGGATGAAATTGAAGAACTTAATACACCTCCGACAGCAATAGAGATTGCGGCTGATGGCAAAAGTTTTGAGATCATACCGGTTCCGGTTGTAGGTCCGTCTAATGATAGAAAATTTACAACCAGAAGATACTTTTTACCGATACCCAAAAATGAAACAATTCTGAATGAAAAGTTGTCGGATGATCAGAATCCGGGTTGGGAATAATTATGAATATATTAGAATTTATTGAATATGAAACAACTGATATTAATTAAGTACGTATTGCTCTCTTTCTTGTGTATCTGTTTGTCATCGTGTCTGACGGCAGGATTAGATGATGATCTGCCTGTTTATACAGAGGCGGAAGTAACGGCATTCAATTTTGAATATCGCTGGACTATACAGGAGGGTATTAGTGAGAAGTTACAAGTAAAAACATTGACTGCACAGACGAAAATCAATCAGGCAGAAGGACTTATTGAATGTGCTATTACGGTGCCTAAAGTTTCCGGAACATTTACGGAAGAAGTAAGAAATCAGGTTTCCTTATCCAAATTAATAGGATATGCAACTATTTCAACTGCAGCATCAATTGCGCCTGTAGGTTCTGCTCCGGTATTGGGGAAAGTTGGAGATTTTTCTCAATCAGATATGGTCTATGAGGTGACTGCGGCCGATAATAAGAATAAAAAGCAATGGAGATTGGTGATTACAAGTTTTACTAAGTAGCTGTAACCATATGTAAGAAGCACTCTTTTGGAATAAAGCTAAGCGATTATTCTTTAAGAGTGCTTTTTTGTATCTATAATATGATTTGACAGAATAGAAATTGAGTTAAAATGAAGAGATTAATATATTTATTTATCATCTTATTCCATTCTTGGTTGTATTGTTATGCAGAGTCAGGACAACGGATCAGTGTATTGGATTTTGGAGCAATACCGGATGATGGGCTTGATGATTCGGAGAATATTCGTAAAGCTTGTGAATATTGTAGGGATAATAAATCTACCGTCTTGTTTTTTCCGCCAGGTCTGTATAATTTCAGGGATTCACTGGCATTACAGATTGAGCGAGAGGCTATAAGCGGAGTATATGGAGAGAATGTACAAGGTCGCTTATTTAAACCGGATGCCCCTTATGTGAAAGCATTGGATTTGTTTGGAGCGGAGAATCTGGTTGTGGAAGCGGAAGGTGCTATATTATTATTGGAGGGATGGTATGAAGTTGTTTCGATAGATAAGGCCCGGGAGGTAACAATAAAAGGTTTGAGTATTGTTTATCGGAGGCCGCCTAATTCGGTGGGGAAGATAACTAAATTGAATGAAGGTAGCTTTGATATGCAGATCGATCCTGAACGGTATTTTTATTTGGATAAAGATGTAACAGGCAGAGTTCATTATGTGGATGCTATGAGAGAGAGATTATATACTGGTGGCAGAGTTTCCGGAAAAGAGTTGCTTTCGAAAGACATGATCCGGATTTATACTGATTTCAGACCTTCTACAGGTGATTTCTGTGTATTGCGTCATTCCGGGCATTATCGTCCTGCAATTATGATAAAGGAATCGTCTGATATTTATATTGAAGGAGTTAAGATTCATAGTCAGCCGGGTATGGGAGTTGTCGGACATCTGTCGGAAAATATAACTTTAGAGAATCTGCAAGTGATTCCGGAAGCTGGTATGATTATTTCAACTAATACGGATGCAACACATTTTACTAGTTGTAAAGGAGAAATTGTGATAGAAAATTGTAAATTTGGAGGGCAGGGAGACGATTGCACAAATATTCATAATTATTATTATACAATTGTTCCCCAAACAAAAAGATCTGTAGAAATAAAAATACAAAATGCAGACCTTCATGCTTTATCATTGGATTATCCGGACGTTGGTGATACTTTGTTGGTTGTGAATAGGAGTAATTTGATGGAGAAAGAACATTTTATAGTGGAGCAGGTAGATACGTCTACTGTAGACTGGAGGGTGAGTGTGACATTGAATAAAGACTGGCTTATCGGTTCTCCGGATCTTTATTATATGACAAATATTACACGTCGTCCCTCTGTTCGGATTACGAATAATACAGTGAAGAGTCACTTGGCAAGGGCATTTTTGATAAAAAGCAGGAATGTTCTTATCAATAAAAATGTAGTACAGAATAGTACTGGAACGGCTATTCAATTAGGAGCTGAGGCTGGTTGGCGTGAAAGTGGTCCGGTGGAGAATGTGTTGATTGAAAATAACTGGATTTCCGGTTGTGGTTATGCACAAGGAACTCAGGGAGCTTCATCCGGAATCAGTATAGCTGTATCCGGTATAAGAGAGAAGACGGGTTTTTTAAACAATAATATTCTTATTCGGAATAATATTATTGAAGCGGTAAATGAACATGCTATATCGGTTGAAGACGCGAAGAGTGTTCGGATCATCAACAATGATATTTCGGGATGTCTGCATCCTGTTTACATGAAAAATACTGAATCTGTAACGGTGAAGGATGTTCGTTACTCTGATTAGTAATGGAATTATAATAAAAGTAATGTGTGAATAACCATTTATATAATAAAGTATCATGAAGAAGTTTTTATTTGTGTTTTTATTCTGGACTCTTGTTTGTGGCGGAACTCTTTCCGCTCAAAACCGTTGGTCGATCAACCCCGACGGCAGTATCTCCTGGAATGTCAAAGACCGTATCCCTCATTATGACCATATTGAGATGAGCGGGCTGAAAGTTTCGACTGTGCTCCGTTATGGGGTGAATGCGGACGGCTCTTTTGAACTGAATAAAAGTATGGTTTGGCCCATGTTGCGCACTATCCCGAACAATACGCATGCCAGCCTGATGCGCCGTTTTGCCTGGAATGCAACGGACATGGTGGCGGTGAACGGACAATCGTTATCCGGAGAAAAGGTGAATAAGATTACGCTGGATGGGAAAATGACTGTAGAAAGTGCCATCGGATTATCGCGTAATGCAAAGGCTGAACTGACACGCATCATTTTCCCGGCGGTGGCGAAACCGGCCGTTTATGAAAAGTATATCCTTCGGAATACAGGTAGTTCGCCTCTTACGGTGGAAGTGCCCGAATCGCGTGCCGTGATTAACACAGACCCGGAAAAAGGAGTGGACGGCAGTTATAAATTAGTCTCGGAAATTATCGGGGCAGCAACCAAACAGCTTCAGCCGAAAGAAGAACTTGTTTTTTATGCTGCTATCACCGGCTATAAAAACGGTGAAGCAGAATTGAAACCTGATGTGGAAAAGGAACTTCAGGAGCGGAAGGAACTGATTGCAGGCTTTTGGAATAACCTGATTCTCGAAACACCGGACCCAGTTGTCAATACCATGTTTGCCTTTGCCAAAATACGTGGTGCTGAAAGTATTTACGATACCAAAGGCGGATTGATGCACGGTCCTGGCGGTGAGGCATATTATGCCGCTATCTGGGCAAACGACCAGGCCGAATATATCAATCCCTTCTTCCCTTATCTCGGATATGGAGCCGGAAATGGCTCGGCCCTTAATTCGTTTAAACATTTTGCCCGTTTCATGAATCCGGAGTATGAAAAGATACCGAGTTCAATCATCGCAGAAGGTATTGATGTTTGGGGTGGGGCCGGTGACCGTGGCGATGCGGCAATGGTCGCTTACGGAGCTTCCCGTTATGCCCTGGCAAGAGGTGACAAGGCGGAAGCCGAAGAGTTGTGGCCTCTGATTGAATGGTGTCTGGAGTATTGCCATCGTAACCTGAATGATAAAGGAGTGGTCGCCTCTGATTCAGATGAACTGGAAGGACGTTTTCCTGCCGGAAAAGCCAATCTTTGTACCTCTTCATTGTATTACGATGCGTTGCGCTCGGCTGTCTATCTGGGAAAAGATTTGAAGAAGCCTTTTTCTGTATTGAGTGCTTATGAAAAACAGGCAAGAGACCTTCGGGAAAATATGGAAAACTATTTCGGAGCCAAAGTCGAAGGCTTTGACACGTATCAATATTATGAAGGAAACGATGTCCTTCGTTCCTGGATTTGTATTCCTCTGACTGTTGGAATCTTTGACCGCAAAGAAGGTACGATCAATGCCCTGTTCTCTCCCCGCCTGTGGACGGAGAACGGTTTGTTGACCCAGGCAGGAAGTGAAACATTCTGGGACCGTTCCGCCCTTTATGCATTAAGAGGCGTATATGCCTGCGGGGCAACCGAGAAGGCAACAGAATATCTGAAATTCTATTCCAATCAACGCCTGTTAGGTGAGCACGTGCCTTATGCTATCGAAGCCTGGCCGGAAGGAAGTCAGCGCCATCTTTCTGCAGAAAGCGGATTATATGGGCGTATCATCACAGAAGGAATGTTCGGTATTCGTCCGACAGGACTGAAATCCTTCACTTTTACTCCCCGTTTGCCGTCGGAATGGAACAGTATGAACCTGCGTAAAATAAAAGCATTTAATACAACATTCGATATCGAAGTGCTCCGTGAGAATGGAAAACAGTTAGTTACTGTCAAATCCGAGGGGAAGACACTATTACATAAAGCCATAAAAGAAGGAGAAATCGTTTCTGTTAAACTTGACTGATTACTAATTTATTACAGTTCCCTCGTAGTTCTCTGCTTTGGAAACTGGCGTTCCCTGCCTGGGAAACTACAATTCCCTGGGCAGGGAACTCTGATTTCCTCCCAAGGAAACTCCGGTTTCTTGGGAGGAAATTGTATTTATCTCCCTGTTTGTTCCATTGTAGAACCACACTATTGTTTGGGTGCAGCCTTAATCTTTTGTCTACTTTTCTATCAAGAGAAAAGTAGGTCTCCCTTACCTGTTGATAACTTTTTTGTACTTTTCTCATATATTTCTTGGAAGGTAATTTGATAAATGTTTAATTTTACCCACAAATATAGTAAAGTGCCCGTTGCCAACGAAGTAGGGTGCTTTTGTTTAAGGGAAAGTTTAACGTGTAAAACAGAAAATGGAAGAGAAAGAGACTTGCTATCATGTACCGGTGATGCTCGATGAAAGCGTGAAAGGCCTGAATATTCAAGAAGGGGGTATCTACGTGGATGTGACCTTCGGAGGTGGCGGACATTCACGCGAAATCCTGAAACGGATGGATAGCGATGGCGAACTTTACGGATTTGACCAGGATGCCGACGCCGAACATAATATTCCTGATGACTCCCGTTTTGTGTTTGTTCGCAGTAATTTCCGTTATTTGTATAATTTTATGCGTTATCATGGCGTAGACGGCGAAGTGGACGGGCTATTGGCCGACCTGGGCGTTTCCTCTCATCATTTCGATGATAAAGACCGTGGTTTCTCTTTCCGTTTCGACGGAGCGCTGGATATGCGTATGAACACCCGTGCCGGCCAGACGGCTGCCGATATCGTAAACAACTATACGGAAGCAGCATTGTCCGACGCCTTTAACCCTTACGGCCAACTGAAAGTTGCCCGCAGGCTGGCCTCATTGATTGTCCGGACACGTGAAAACAAAAAGATAGAAACAATCGGAGACTTTCTGGAACTGGTTAAACCCTTTACCGGAAAAGACAAAGAGAAAAAGTTCCTGGCACAGGCATTCCAGGCCCTTCGTATCGAAGTGAACGATGAAATGCGTGCCCTGAAAGAAATGCTGCAACAAACCCTCCAGGTCTTAAAGCCCGGCGGACGTTTGGTTGTAATCACTTACCATTCTCTGGAAGACAGGCTGGTAAAGAACTTCCTGAAAACAGGAAATTTTGAAGGAAAAAGCGAACAAGACTTTTTCGGAAATGTACAAACGCCATTTCGTATGGTAAATAATAAAGTAATTGTGCCTTCCGACGAGGAGATTGAAAGAAATCCCCGTTCGAGAAGCGCCAAATTAAGAATAGCGGAGAAGAAAGGAAAAAAAGAGAATTGAAAATTAGGTTCGCGTTCGTATAATTTTCAATTAAAAAGGGAGTTATGGAGGAAAAACAACAACGTAAAAAGTCAAAGAAAAAAGAGAAACGTCTTTCTCTTTTGTATGTGCTGGGCGGTGGTATCCTGAACGAGGATTTTATCGTTAAACACACAAGAATGATTGTGCTTGTTGTGATAATGATATTTTTCTTCATCGGCAACCGCTACACCTGCATGCAGAAACTAAGGGAGATCGACCGCCTGCAACAACGTTTGCGCGACATTCGTTTCGAGGCATTGTCTATTTCATCGGAACTGACGGGCAACAGCCGTCAGTCGCAAGTAGAATTATTGATTGAAGAACAAGGTATTGAACTGGAAGGAGCCAAAACTCCGCCGTATGAATTATATAAATAAATATGGCAGAAGAGAATGAACCAATAGAAATCGCCCCGAAAAGTAACCGTATATTATTCTGTTACTTTCTTGTCGTGCTATTATTGGGGCTTATAGCAGTGGGCATATTGTTTCGCACGTTTGATACAGCTTTTGTGGAGAAGGAGAAATGGGAGAAGGTGGCCGAAAGCCAGAAACGCCCGAACCGTCTGATATTACCCGGACGTGGAAACATCTATTCTTCCGATGGAAAGCTGATGGCTACCAGTGTGCCTCGTTATTATACCTATATCGATTTCCGTGCTGACGGATTTTCTGTCGATACGTTCCGGAATTCGAAGGTGAACGGGGTGGATTCACTTTCCGTTTATCTGTCACGTAAATTTAAGAACCGTACGCCGGCCGGTTATAAGGCGCATCTGCTTCGCGGACTGAATAGCAAAAGCCGTCAGTATCCCGTTTATGAGGGGCGTGCTTCTTATACCGACCTGAAAGAGATGAAGAAATATCCGTTCCTTCGTTTAAGCCGGTACAAAAGCGGATTCTATACCAAGGAAATGGTGCAGCGTCAGAAGCCGTTTGGGACACTAGCTTCCCGTACTATCGGAGATATTTACGGTGAGATTGAAGCCGGAGGTGTGACCAAAGGAAAGAACGGGTTGGAGTTGCAGTACGACTCTTTGCTTCGGGGTGAACCCGGAGTGAGTTCGGTTCGTAGTGTTGGTGGCGGATGGACGAATGTTGTTGAGATAGAGCCGGTCGATGGCATGGATATCCGGACTACGATCGATATCAATATCCAGGATATAACCGAGAAGTCATTGGTCGATATGTTGAAGAAGATTGACGCCGAATCCGGAACAGCCGTTGTCATGGAAGTGGCGACAGGCGAGGTGAAAGCGATAACCAATATGGGCCGTATCCGTGAAGGCGCTTATGCTGAAACCAAGAACCATGCAGTAGCGGATGAGATAGAGCCGGGTTCGACCTTCAAAGTCGCCTCTATGATGGTCGCTTTGGAAGACGGAATCTGCCAGCCAAGCGATACGGTGGATGTGGGCAAAGGTATTTATATGTATAAAGGTGCCCGTATGACCGACCATAATATGAATAAAGGCGGTTACGGTCGTATCTCGGCAGAACAGGCTATTTGGTATTCTTCGAATATCGGTGTGGCAAAGATTATTCTGAAAGGGTACGAAAAGAACCCGACCAAATATGGGGAAGGTTTGTATAAGTTGGGCTTGACTATTCCGCTGAGCCTGGAAATCCCGGGAGCCGGACGTGCCAAGATTCGTATGCCGAACGATACC
>OGJU01001959.1_pt1 | contig 11447 bp, 13 predicted proteins | sample 1572251 | NCBI WGS metagenome assembly OGJU01 (sample SAMEA2582144, study PRJEB24529) | metagenome | biome: Human gut stool | place: China | collected 2011
GAGACGTCACAGAAAAATCCGAAGTAGCGAATGGCCTCATTGATTTTTTCGTTATTACGTTCCAGCGTGCTCTTGCCCGGCAAACCGGTTGGGGTACGGTAGTAGGTCAACTTCCGACTGTTGAGCAACGGACATGCTCCGGTGTGAGCGTCGTCATCCCAATTTTTCCATTGGCTTTCAAAGTCCTCCAGATCTGCAAAGAACGCCTGGGTTTCCGTGGAGGATTTGGAGTCCGATCGGAAGACGTGAACCCAAAGCTCACGCTCGACACCATCTTCAAACTTGGGGTGGACGGGGACCGTCACGCCGAAGACGTCGCCGCGGATGTGCGAGCCGGCCTCCCACAGCGAAGTGATTGCCTTTTCAATCGCCTCCCGAATCCATTTCACATCCATTGTCGCAGCGACGATAACCCTGCTGTCGTGGTCAACAAACTTTGCGAAGTTGTCCAAGGAGAAGTACCCGCGGTCCATCACCGCCGCGAAGATTTTCTTTTTGTCGTTGATCTCGTCGAATCGAAGAAGCATGTCGGCGACGGTGCTGAGATCGGCGATCTGGCCGGGGAACATCCGGAAGAAAACCGGCATGCCGGTCTTATGCCCGAGCAAAAGCGCAAGTCCGACCTGTTTCTGATAACCGCCTTCTTTTCCCTTGCCGCATTGCACATATGGGTTGGCAACAGCCTCCGTGGCGATCCTCGTGGAATCGTACGAGAGGACTTCATCCTCGGGCAGTCTGGCGATACGGGCGTTGAAGAATGTTTTCCGCCAATCCGGTTGCTCAGCGAGTTCTCTGAAGAACTCCGTCATCTCCCTCGATTCCATGGAGTCCCAGTACGGCAAGAGTTTCCCGTTCACCCACGACTTGAAGAGATAGGCGGAATTCGAACTTGTATGCATCCAGTGAAAGGCGATGGCGAGGATCTTGTTGGCGTTGTCCGCTCCCCATGTCTGCGTGAGATCCTCCAACAAACCGGTCTCCTTTGCGATCGCATAGTAGACGGGAAATTCAGCCACCAGGATCGAGGAGAGAGACGACAGAAACGTCTGAGTGGACGGATTCGTCAAATCAGCGGTCATATTTTTGCCTTTGCCCATGGAAGACTGGACTTTCTTCAGAGCGCAACGCTTCGTTCCGTCGCGGTGAAAGAGGCGGCGGTAGTCCTCGGTTGCGTAGTACACGTTGTCCACAACGTACCCCAGGTACTCCCGTTTTTCCTTACCGCGTTGAGCAACGGAGTCCCAGTAGTAGCGCCTGACAATCACTCGGAAGTTCCCGTAGGCATCGCGGATGATTTTTGCCTTTTTCTCGGAAAGAGGGAACCCGGCGACATTCGAAGGATCGGGCAGGAGATTCACAGAGGCTTCAGAGGATAGGGAGATAGTTTTAGGCATGATTATACGGACTTTTGATATGTCTTCATTATATCATAAAATACGTATGCATCAAAAAAGATGCCTTCTGCGAGAAGACATTCTGAAGATTCTTCTTACAACTCCATACTTCCACATCCCAATTTAGGCAACTACTTCTCCGGCAAGGATGCGATTCTCGAAGCCCTCATTCACCGGAAGATCGACGATTTCCTTTCCCTCCTTACGAAGGGGAATCCCAACGATACCGTCCGCGACCGCCTGCGCCGCGTCGTGAACTCGTACATCGATCCCGAGGTGGCGCCCATCGTGCTCGCGGTCAACAGCGAAGCCCTCATCAACGAGAGCGTGCTCCGCATTCTGAAGGCTTCGCGCCAACGCATGGCCGAATACATCGTGGATCTGGTCCGCAAGGACGGCGACCGCAGCGAATGGACGTCGGAACACGCCGAACTCATTCGCCACCGCGTCATCGCGACGCTCGCCATGCTCGAGGGGCTGCACCTTGCCGTTCTTTTCGACGACGTGGACGCAGACGTGCTCCGCGAGGTCGTGATCGATCGCTTGCTCTCTCTTCGGGAGATTGAAAAAGAACTTGACAAGAAGAGGCAGTCCGCAGCCTGATATCGGAACGTATGCGGGGAGGAGTTTACGGACTCCTCCTTTTTTTATTGTCGTTTTCCCTTGAAAGGGGAGGGAGAAGTGGTATCGTTTGTGAGTTTTTAAAAAAAGGCGTCCGCCACAACAACCATTACGGAGAACAACCCTCATGACTACGGCCAAAAGAAAAACGCCGATCTACAAGGTGCTGTACTTTCAGGTGATCTGCGCGATCGTCATCGGCATTCTGCTCGGTACCTTCATGCCCGAAATCGGCGCAAAAATGAAGCCCCTCGGCGACGGATTCATCCGTCTGATCAAGATGATCATCGCTCCCGTCATCTTTTGCACGGTGGTGACGGGCATCGCCGGCATGGAAAACATGAAGACGGTCGGGAAAACGGGGGGCTTGGCGCTCCTCTACTTTGAAGTGGTCTCGACGATCGCCCTCATCATCGGGCTTGCGATCGTCAACACGATCGAGCCTGGTGTCGGTATGCACGTGGACCCGAGCACGCTCGACGCAACGGCCGTGGCCGCCTACACGGGGCCCGGGAAAATGCAGTCGACGACCGAGTTCATCATGAACATCATCCCGAACACGGTGGTCGGCGCCTTTGCGGAAGGCGAAATTCTGCAGGTTCTTTTCTTTTCCGTTCTCTTCGGTTTCGCTCTGCACAAGTTCGGCGGCCGAGGTACGCTGATTTTCGACGTGATCGAAAAGAGTTCGCACGTGCTCTTCCAGATGGTCGGCATGATCATGCGCGTGGCGCCGGTGGGCGCCTTCGGCGCCATGGCCTTCACAATCGGCAAGTACGGCATCGCCTCCCTCATTCCGCTCGCGAAGCTCATGGGCACCTTCTATCTGACGTGCCTGCTCTTCATTCTTGTCGTGCTCGGAGCTATTTGCCGCTGGCATCGTTTTTCGGTGTTGCGCTACCTCGCCTACATCAAGGAAGAACTCCTCATCGTGCTCGGGACGTCTTCGTCCGAGTCCGTTTTGCCGCGCATGATGACGAAGATGGAACAGGCGGGGGGGTCCCGTTCCGTCGTGGCCTCGTGATTCCGACGGGCTATTCCTTCAACCTCGACGGTACGGCGATTTATCTCACCATGGCCGCCGTCTTCATCGCGCAGGCCTGTGACGTTTCGATGACGCTCACGCAGCAGCTGACGCTTCTCGCCGTGTTGCTTCTGACTTCCAAGGGAGCGGCTGGCGTCACCGGGTCGGGCTTCATCGTGCTTGCGGCCACGCTCTCCGCCGTTGGTCACGTTCCCGTTGCGGGGCTTGCCCTCATTCTCGGCATCGACCGCTTCATGAGCGAGGCGCGCGCCATCACGAACATGATCGGCAACGGCATCGCCTGCGTGGTGGTCGGACACTGGTGCAAGGAAGTGGACAACGACAAACTCGCCCGCGTGATGGGATTCAAGCGCCCGTAACGCAGGACGCAGATACGAAAAGAAGCCCCGGGGCGAGCGGATCGCCCCGGGGCTTTGTCTTGACGGGAACGCAAAGGCGTTACTTCGTCTTCGTGCGGATCGGGATGAAGATGCGGCCGCCGTCACGCTGCACGAGCAGAAGTACCTGATCTTCCTTGGCGGCGTTGGCCAGATCCCGTGCGCTCTTCAGGGGCTTGCCGTTGGCGGAGACGAGGATGTCGCCCTTGCGCACACCCGCCTTGGCGGCGGCACCCGAGACGTTCGCGACGAGAAGGCCGGTCGCTTCCGCGGTCTTGGCTTCTTCGGCCGTCAAGGGACGAACTTCCAGGCCGAGACGAGGCGTCGCCTTGGCGTCCTGGCCGCCGGCGCTCTGGTCCTGGTTCGGATTCGTGCCGATCGTGATGTCGATTGCTCTTTCCTTCTTGTCGCGCACGACGGTAAGCGTCGCCTTGTCGCCGGGCTTCATGGCGCTCACGAGCATCGGGAGGCTCACCGAAGAGGTCACCTTCTTGCCGTCGAGCGCCGTGATGACGTCGCCTTCTCGCAGGCCGGCCTTTTCAGCGGGACTGTCCTTTTCGATCTTCGTCACAAGCGCGCCTTCCGGCGTCTTGAGACCGAAGGTTTCAGCGAGTTCCTGGCTCAGTTCCTGGATGTAGACGCCCACGTAGCCACGCGTCACGTAACCGTCCTTGACGAGCTGATCCTTGATCTGCATGGCCAGGTCAATCGGAATGGCAAACGATAGGCCCATGAAGCCGCCCGACGTCGAGAAGATCTGCGAGTTGATCCCCACGACTTCGCCCTTCATGTTGAAGAGCGGACCGCCCAAATTGCAGGGATTGACGGCGACGTCCGTTTGAATGAAGGGCACGTACTGATCGCTCGGGCGATGGCGCGAGAGAGCCGAGACGATGCCGGCTGTCACCGTGTTGTCAAGACCGAAGGGGCTGCCGATGGCGGCTACCCATTCGCCGACCTTGAGGTCTTCGGAGCGGCCGATCTTGAGCACGGGGAGGTCCTCGGCCTCGATTTTCACGATTGCAATGTCGGTCTGCTTGTCGGTGCCGAGTACCTTGCCCTTGAATTCGCGTTTGTCCGTGAGGCGCACGATGATTTCGTCGGCGCCTTCCACGACGTGCGCGTTCGTCATGATCGTGCCGTCGGCGGAGAGAATGAAGCCCGAACCCGTACCGCGCTGTTCGGGAATTTCGCGTTCACCCGGGAAGAAGGGGAGCGGAAAACCGAAGCGACGGAAAATTTCCGCGTGCCGTTCGTCCATGCCGGGAATGCCCGGCGTCTGCACGACGCGGGCGTTGCGGATGATCTGAATGTTGACGACGGCCGGACCGTTTTCCTCCACGAGTTTGACGAAGTCGGGCAGCGTCGCCTGCTTTTCATCCTGAGCGAACACGGCCGCTTCGGCCGTGGGGGCCGTAAAGGGCGCCGTGGCGAGCGCGGCGCAAAGGGCCGCGGCAAGGGCCGTGGTTTTCAGAGCGAAAGACATATTGCTAGCTTCTCCCAAAGGAAAAAATGGATGGCGGCACATTTGTTGGTCTTAAACGAGGATGCCGCCCTATAGGAAGAAACTTTAGATCGATTTGTCCGTCGCCGTTTGACGCCCCGCGCAACGGGTTGTGCACAGGGCGTTAAATTTGTAACAGAAAGGAGAAGCCTCAGAGCCCGTCGTTGAGTTTCATGCCCAGACGGGGAAAAACCAAACGGAAGGTCGTCCCGCGTCCGTCGAGTCCGTCGTCGATGGTGATCTTGCCGCGGTGAATGTCGACGATGCGCTTTACGATGGCGAGGCCAAGCCCCGTTCCCGAAGTTTTCGTGCCAAGCGCTCGGTAGAAGCGGTCGAAGACGCGCTCGCGCTCTTCGGGCGCTATGCCCGGGCCGTTGTCGGCGATTTCGAGGAGGGTTTTTTCTCCCATGCCGCGGCAGCGGATCTCGATGCGGCCCTCTTCCGGAGTGTATCGGATCGCGTTGTCCGTAAGGTTCGTGATGAGAAGCCGTACGGCGTCTTCCATTCCTTCGACCGAGGCGCGCGACGTGATGGCCTCGATGCGGATGTGCTTTTGCGCGGCGATGGGCGTGAGGTCCTCGGCGACGCTTCGGCAGAGATCGTCGAGACGCACGGTGCTCGTGGGCTTGTCGCTCGCGTCGGGATCGAGTCGGGCAAGCGTCAGGAGCTGCTGCACGAGCCGTGTGGCTCGGTTGATGCCCTCGTTGAGCCGGACGAAGCACTTTTGCTGCTGTTCGGGAGTCTTGGCGCGCTGAGCGAGTTGCACCTGCAGCTTCAGGGCGGTGAGCGGCGTGCGCAGTTCGTGGGCCGCATCCGACGCGAAGCGCTGCTGCGCCGAGAGACTTTCCTTGAGGCGCGTGAGGAGATGGTTCACGGCGCTCACGAGCCCTTCAAGTTCCGAAGGAAGTCCCTTGGTGGAAATGGGGGCGAGCGACGTGGGCGAGCGTCTTGCGACCGAACGGGCGGTTTTCTCCAGAGGCGCCAGACCTTCTCCGACGATGAACCAGATCGCAATGGCAATGAAGGGAAGAAGCAGGCAGAGCGGTTGCAGTACGCGAAAGGCCGACGAGGCGGCAAGACTCGTTCGTACGGCCATGTCCTGGCCCACCGTGATGATGAGGGGGCCGACCCCCACGGAGTAGGTGCGCCAGGTCTTGCCGTCGAGTTTCTGCAAACCGAACCCCGGTCCCTCCGGGAAGGGAAGGGGCGGTTTGCCTTCCCGTTGCCAGAGACTGTTCGTCATGGAGTCGTAGACCTGCACGACGATTTGATAGGACTGTGCGTCCCCGACGATGGTGAGGTGCGTGGGGTTCTGCACCGGCAGAGAGTTGCGCACGGATTCGCCGAGGGACTCCGCGGTTTCCTTCAGATGGGTGTCGAGGAACGCGTTGAATTCTGCCTGCGCCGAAAAGAAGGTGGCCGCCGTGGTGGTGAAACCGGCGGCCAGAAGCGCCCCCATGAGGGTGATGAGGAGTTTTCTGCGGATCGAGCGCATGTCGTTTTAGGTTTCGAGAAGATAACCGACCCCGCGGACGGTCTTGATGGCGCTGTCCGAGAGCTTCTTGCGCAGGTGGTGAATGTGCACTTCAATGGCGTTGGATCCCACGCCGTTGTCCCAGTTGTAGAGTTTCTCTTCGAGTTGCGCACGGCTCCAGACGACGCCTTGCCGTTCGGCGAGCGCGGCCAGAAGTGCGTATTCCTTGGAGGAGAGAATGACGGGAACACCCCGATAGACCACTTCGCGCGTGGCGGGCGAAATGCGAAGGTCACCGCGGACAATGACGGGGTCGGCTCGGCCCGCCGCACGGCGTACGAGGGCGCGGATGCGCGCGGAGAGTTCGTCGAGGTCGTAGGGTTTGATCAGATAGTCGTCGGCACCGCTGTCGAGCCCCATGATGCGGTCGTTCACCGTATCGCGGGCCGTTGTGACGAGGACCGGTGTCGGATCGCGACGGGCGCGCATCTGACGCAGAACCTGCAGACCGTCCTTCCCGGGCAATCCCAGGTCCAGGATCATGATGGAGTACGTGTGGGTGTTGAGGGCGAGCAGGGCGGAATTGCCGTCGCGCACCCAATCGACGGCGTTGTCTTCGCCCTCGAGACCGGCCATAACGCTTTCGCCGATCATTTCGTCATCTTCGACCAATAGGATTCTCATGTTCACTCCAACGATGGGACAGGCGGACCCATAAGAGGCGGACGGTCAGCGCCGCCATGCTGGCCAGACACAAAAGTCCCGCCGCCTCGAAGAGGTCGGGTTGCGCCGGCGAAGGCTTCAGGGCGCCGCCGGCCAGATAGCCGGCCGACGCACCCAGAAGGGTGCCCAGGAGGGCGCCAGCAAAAAAGGTCATGCGCAGGGCCGCGTCGGAAAGCGCAGCCCCGGCGGACGAGGTATCTCTGCGGGAAAAACCGAAGGCGCAGAGAAAAAGAACCGTACCCAGGGGATGCCGTTTCGCCAATGAACGTATTGTATCGGTGTGCAGATGCGTGGGGGAGCCGTCCGTTTGAAAAATCTCAGGTCTCGGCGTGCGGCAAAGCGCGATGAAGTCTGTCGCCCAACCCAGAAAAAGGGCGAGTGCCGCGCAGAAAATGCCCGACTCGGGGAAGAAGCGTGCACAGAGTCCCGCCGCCAGGCCCGCGCTCAGGCGGTCAAAGGGCGCCAGGACGGCGACGCAGACGAAAAAGAGGACTTCGCTATAATCCATGCGACACGCACATCGGGAAAGGATGACACCATGTGGACGGAACCGCCGAAATCAAGTACGAGACTGATCGCGCAGATCGTGTATGGCCTTCATGCCGTGACCATCGTCACGGGCATCTTCACTGCCGCTTCCATCGTGGGGATGTTTCTTTTTTCTTGGCCGTCCATTCTGGCCGTCATTCTAAATTATGTGTTTCGCGGGGATGCGCGCAACACCTATCTGGAGAGCCATTTTTCCTGGCAGATCCGAACCTTTTGGTATGCGGCCCTATTCGTGGGGCTGACGTGGCTTCTCTCCACGCCGCTTCTTCTTGTCGGGGTGGGGTTCTTTGTCGCAGTGCTCGGCTTCGGTATCACGGGCATCTGGGTGGGCTACCGCATCTTTAAGGGGTGGCTGCGTCTGCAGGACGCCGAACCGATGCCCGATTGAGAAAAACTAGCGTAAAGAAGGAGAAAGAAGAGCATCATGGCGCTCGGTTCAACGGTTTACAAGGCGACGCTTGATATTTCGGACCTTGATCGCGGGTATTACGCGACCCACGTTCTGACGGTGGCGCGCCATCCCTCCGAGACGGAGGAGCGCCTGATGTTGCGCATTCTCGCCTTTTCCTCATTGGCGGGCGAACATCTGGAGTTCGGCCGCGGTCTCTCGACCGAAGGGGAGCCTGCGCTCTGGGAGATCGACGACACGGGAACGATCGAGCGGTGGATCGAGGTCGGCTGCCCCGACGTGCGTCAGGTGCGCCGGGCGGCGGGACGAAGCAACCACGTGACGGTTCTTGCCTACGGAGAAGACCGGGTGGGACCCTGGTGGCAGAGCATTTCGGGAGATTTTTCCAAGATCGACAAGCTTGCCGTGCTGAGCGTGTCGGACGAAGAGGTCGAGAAGCTCACGACGCTTTGTGAGCGAAACATGCGCTTTGCCGTGACGATTCAGGACGAAACCGTGTGGGTCAACGGCGAAAAAGCGAACGTACAGATCGATTTTCAGTGGCTCAAGCGCGAAGAGAGCCGTTGGTGACGCCTGCCTGCTGCAGGTGATCCGCCATCTGCCAGAAGGCGCCTTCGAGCGAAAGGCGCAGAGACTCGTCAGCCACCGTCTCGTGAAGGGCATCGCGCATGCATTCGAGCCAGAGACGGGCAAGTTCCCGATTGACGGGGAAAGCACGATGCTTTTCCACGATCATCGGAAGACCGAAGCGCCCGGGATAGCGCATGGGGCCTCCTAGCCAGCCCGAGAGAAACGCCGTCATTCGGCAGGCGTAATAGGACAAATCCTCCCGATAACAGGCGCGCAACGGCGCCGAGCGTTCCTTCTCGAGCGCCTTCAGAAAAGCGTTGACCAGGGCCGACACCCCGGCTTCGCCTCCGATTTGTTCGTAAAAGGTTTTCATGCCAGAAAGACCTGCCAGGCTCCGACGAGCATGAGAAGCCAGGCCGTTGCAGGATGAAAGAAGGGACGAAGAAGACGGTGTTCGGGCTCGAACCCGAGGCCGTAGACCCATGCAGCACTCATTCCGAGGAGAAGCAAGACCAGCCAGCCGTGCGGAACGGTCGTCATGTCGGTCGCGATGGCGCGTGGATAGAGCACGATCAGTGCGGCGAAAAGAAGCGCGGTCGTAAAGGTGAGCGCGCGCAGAAGGCGCGCTCCCTTTTCCGAAGACGGAGATTTCCCCGTCACTTCGCTTCCTCGTTCTTAGCGGCGATCGTCTCGAGCGTCACCGCGAGCAGGATGGCAAAGCCAAGAACCGCAATCCAGTAGAAGTAAGCCATGGATATTCCTTTTGTGCGTTGGGCGCAACGGGGAGGCACCCCGTTGCGCGGTGATGACGTCAGTAGAGCGAGTGCGTGTTCTTTTCGATGTACTCGGCCGTGAGTTTTCCGCTCATGACCTTGTACGCCCACGCCGTGTAGCAGAGGACGAGCGGCAGGAGGATGAGCGTCACGAAGAACATGACTTCAAGCGTCAGTTGCGAGCTCGTGCAGTCCCAAAGGGTGAGGCCGGCGTTGGGCATCACCGAGGAGGGCATCACGAAGGGGAACATGGCGCCGAGCGGGGTGAGGATGATGCCGAGCATCGCAACGCCCGAAGCGATGATCGCCTTGCCCGCCGCACCCTTGCGGATGAGGAGGGATGAAGCGAGCGTGCCGAGGAGGCCGAGCGCCGGAAGCGCCCAGAGAACCGGGCAGGCGCCGTAGTTGGCGAACCAGGCGCCTTCGCGGATTTCCACCGTCTTGGCAAGCGGGTTGGCGGGACCGGCCGGGTCAAGACCCGAAACGGCGACGTAGCCGTCGATGCCGAGATAGACCCAAACGCCGCCCAGGAGGAAGAGAGCAAAGGCGAGGAGCGCGGACGCGGAACCGACCTTGCGGGCTTTCGCCTGAAGCGTTCCTTCGGTACGAAGCACCAGATAGTTCGCGCCGTGCGCGACGATCATCGCGAGCGAGAGCACGCCGCAGAGCAGACCGAAGGGATTGAGAAGACCGAAGAAGCTTCCCGTGTAGACGGGGCGCATTGTGGCGTCGATTTCAAAGGGAACGCCCTGCAGGAGATTGCCGAAGGCGACGCCGAAGATGATCGGCGGGACGGCGGACCCCAGAAAGAGGAGCCAGTCCCAGTTCGTGCGCCACTTCGTCGAGGGCACCTTGCTGCGGTAGTCGAAGGCTACCGGACGGAAGATCAGCACGAAGAGCACGATCAGCATCGCCCAGTAGAAGCCTGAGAAGGCCGTCGCGTACATGAGCGGCCACGCGGCGAACATGGCGCCACCGCCCGTGAGCAGCCACACCTGGTTGCCGTCCCAGTGCGGGGCGACGCTGTTGATCATGATGCGGCGTTCACCGTCTTCCTTGGAGAGGAAGGGCAGGAGGGTGCCAACGCCCATGTCCTGGCCGTCCATGACGGCAAAGCCGACGAGCAACACTCCGATGAAGACCCACCAGAGAAGTTTCAGGATTTCATAATCGATCATTTTTTGGACTCCATCGGCAACTTAGTGCTGTTCAAAGTGATAGCGGCCCGTGCCGAGAGAACTCGGTCCCTTGCGGCCGAGACGGATCATCAGCCACATTTCGACGACGAGCAGTGCGGAGTAAAGCACGACGAACCCGATGACGGAGCCGAGCACTTCGCCCGCGGAGAGCGACGAAACGGAAAGGTGCGTCGGCAGAATGTTGTAGATCGTCCAGGGCTGACGGCCATATTCGGCGACGAACCAGCCCGCTTCGCAGGCAAGCCACGGAAGCGGCAGCGCAAGGAGCGTGAGCTTGAGAAGCGAACGCTTTTCCGTGATGACGTTCTTGACCGAGTAGACGGCGCCCAGAATGAAGACGAGCGCCATAGCGAGGCCACAGCCCACCATCAAACGGAAGGACCAGAACATCGGTGCGACGCCCGGAATCGTGTCGGCGGCGGCCTTGGCGATCATTTCCGGCGTGGCCGCGGACACGTCTTCCGTGTAGCGCTTCAAAAGGAGACCGTAGCCGAGGTCGTCCTTCACGGCGGTGAAGGCTTCGCGCAGTTCGGCGTTCTTGGGATCCTTGCGCAGGGCTTCGAGCGTCGTCACGGCCTTGACGCCGTTTTCAATGCGCTCGCGTGCCTGCGCTTCCAACTGATTGATGCCGGGGATTTCCGTCGAGAGCGAACGCGTGCCGATGAGCCCCATCACCCAGGGGAAGTCGATCTGCGCGTGGTTCGTGCGGGCCTCTTCGTCGGGAAGAGCGAAGAGCGTCATCGGGGCGGGTGCTTCGTGCGTGTCCCAGACGGCTTCCATGGCGGCGATCTTGGTGGGTTGATCGCGCGTCA
>OGJU01001975.1_pt1 | contig 11368 bp, 10 predicted proteins | sample 1572251 | NCBI WGS metagenome assembly OGJU01 (sample SAMEA2582144, study PRJEB24529) | metagenome | biome: Human gut stool | place: China | collected 2011
AATGGTCTGCCTTGCCCTGTTTATAGTATGTAACCCACTATGACAATTTCGGGGAAAGTGCTCGTAGGAAAGAGCAGCAAACTGGAAGTTGTCAGTGGATTACCTGGTAACGCAATCTGAGATACGAGTTTTCCAAGACCATACATTCTTGCAATTTCAGCACACCCAATTGGGATAATTCACTTTCTGATAGCAAAGATTTCCCATCAATCAGTGTGGATGTATCCTTGCCGCCAATTAAAATGGGGGCAATAACAATATCAATATAATCAAACAGCTTTTCCCGAAGAAACAGCCCGTTTAATGTACCGCCGCTTTGTATGGTGATTCTCTGACAGCCATATTCTGACTTGAGTTTTGCAAGTGCATCAGGCAAAGACAGCTTGCTCTGACAGATGATATGAAGGTTGTCCTCATTCACCTGAAATGCCGGATGGTCTGCGTTGGATGTGACCAGCACAAATTCTTTTGAGCGGGCGCAAAAATAGCGAATACCTTGTTTGGTCAAATGATTGTTGTCGATTATTACAAAGGAAACAGACGACTTATTCGGCATTCCCTTCGAGTTGACGCCCATCTTTTTCTGTACTCTGCCAGAATTGAGCGACCACAAATCGGTTGTCTGCTCTATCTCATAATACTGGTGCAGTCCTTCTTGAACGCCCACAATTTTAGGGAAATCTCTGTCTACATCTAAATCATCTGTGGCCCCTGTGCTGATTTTTCCATCAACAGACATAAGCATAAATAGCGTTGTGATTGGTCTATCCATTTTATCTCTCCTAACTCCGAGTTATCGGTGAGATTATTATAAAGAAACACCCGCCGAAAAGCAGCTTCTTCTCGGCGGGTGTTAGCTTCCTTATGGCAGGTCTCCCCAACTAGACGCTTCCGCCCCTTCCTTTCTATTATGCGGGGGCGTCCGCTACAACCATGAAATTGGCCAAGCCGAAAGCGGAGCCGGTAAAGATGACGTCTGCCTGCACACTGCCCGCTTCCACGGAGGGAACAATGTTTTCATAGAAGAGGGAGACACCGAAATCGGCGCGGATGGCGTCGCCGGAGACAGAGAAACTGACAATGCTGTCCCCGCACTGGCCGGTCTGGAAAGCGCCAGGCGTCAGGCCGTCCTGCTGCAGAGCGGGGTCCGGCTGGAACCGGCGGCTCTCCCCGGCGGCGATGGTAACCCCGCCGACCGACGGGTCATGGGTATAGGTCACGATCTGAGACAGAATGGCCTGATAATCCGGCGGGGCAAACCAACAATCCGTCCAGAGCGTCTCGGACTCAAATTCAATGATGTGGAGATCCCAGATGCTCACGCCGGTACCAGAGTCTGTGTAGACCAGCAGAGCCAGCTCCAGCTCCAGGTCTCCGTCGAAATCGCCGTAGGCCATGGCGGGCAGAACGGCGCGGGGGGTAAGATAACCCAGATCCAGGTTCTTCCATTGAGCGCCCACCCGGAGAATGAGTCCGTAGCCGCCGCTGAGGCCGTAGAGCCAAGTGTCGTGGTCGGGAATCTGGGCAATGAGGTAGAGCGGTTCGGTGCCCTCCAGAACTGCGGTGCCGCTGGTTATCAGTTGAGTTGGAAAGTCATCCAGGGTCAGCGCGTCCGGGTCGAAGGTCTCCTCCGGCAGGGGCGGCTGGCTCACATCGGGAGAGGGCTCCGGAAGAACGGTGGTATCAGTGGCGGGCGCGGCCGTGGGGGAGACAAGGGGTGTGGACTCCACGGGGAGCGCGGTGGTCGGGGCGGAGGGTGCGGCGGTGGGGGTATCCACAGGGGTAACAGTTCCGGCGTCAGGGGCGGGGGTAGAGGATCCATGTTCAGGGTCATTGGTACAGCCGGCCAGAACCAGCAGGCAGGCGGCACACAACAGAAAAAGCTTTCTCAAAAGGAAGGCCCTCCCTTCCGTTCACAGGCGTACAGAATGGTTCATTTGTAGATTATACCCGCTCTATGCGCGGAAAACAACTACAAAGTTATAACAATCAGGAAACGAAACTCATCTCTCCGACATGGGCACAAGCTTCTCGCGGTAGACCTTGCGGTAGAAAAGCAGCGCCAGCAGGCACGAGAGAAGCTCCGCAATGGGGAAGCACAGCCACATAAAGCGTGGTGAGAAACGGCCCAGCAGTAGCGCTGCGGGCAGGATCAGGACCAACTGACGGGACAGGGAGACCGCCAGACTCAGCATGGACGCTCCCATGGCCTGAAAAGCGGCGCATAGGATCACGGAGACCCCGGCAAAGACAAAGCCGGAGGAGATCATCCGTAGCGCGGACACGCCGGTGGCGAGGACGTTGCTCTCAGCGTGGAAGAGCTGGAGAAAACGGTGGGGAAAGAGAGCCAGCAAAAGCGTACCCGCCGCCATGATGACCACGCCGATCTCCAGGGCAAAGCGGATCAGCGCCACGATGCGGCCCCGGCTCCGGGCGCCGTAGTTATATCCCACCACAGGGGTGAGCCCGTTGTTGAGCCCAAATACCGGCATAAAGATGAAGGATTGGATCTTGAAGTAGACGCCCAGAATAAAGACGGCGCTCTCAGAGAAGAGGGCCATGATTTTATTGAGCCCCAAGGTCATAAAGGCGGCCAGAGACTGCATCACGATGGCAGGCAGCCCGATGCGGTAGATATCCCGAATGACGTCTCCGCTGGGGCGAAAGCGCCGGGGAGAGAGGGAGAGGTCCTTTCGTCCGGACACGAGAAAAAAGCCCACAGTCATCCCCAGAAGCTGTCCCGACACTGTGGCCAGCGCCGCGCCCGCAACGCCGAGAGGGGGAACGGGGCCGCATCCAAAGATGAGAAGGGGGTCAAGGATCAGGTTGAGCACCGCGCCGATGCCCTGGATGATCATGGGTCCCAAAGGATCGCCGCTGGCCAGCAGAATGCGCTCGGTGGCGAATTGCATGGTGATCCCCACAGAACAGCAGGTGACGATGGAGAGATAGATGCCGCCGTAGTCCGTGATCAACGGGTCGCAGGTGAAAAAGCCCATGAAGGGCCGGGCCAAAAAGAGGCCGAAAAGAAGAAAGACCAGCCAGGAGAGAAGATAAACGAAAACACCGTTCATAGCCACGGCGCTGGCCCCGGCTCTGTCTTGCTCTCCCAGGCGGCGGGATAGAAGCGCGTTGACGCCCACGCCGGTGCCCACGCAGACGGCGATCATGAACATCTGCACAGGGTAGGCCAGTGCCAGCGCTTGAAAGGCCTCGCCGCTCATCCAGGAGACAAACATGGAGTCCACCATGTTGTAAAGGGCCTGGATGAACATGGAGAGCATCATCGGCCAAGCCATATGGAGGAGGAGGCGGCGCGCCGGCATGGTCCCCATCTTGTTTTCGTCCAAACCTAGACCATCCTTTCAGGAAGGCGGAGGTCACACCACGGTGGTGGGCTCCACCCGGAGGTTGCGGAGGGTGAAATCCGCCCCGTCATATTCGATGTCCGCCAAAACATTGGCAAACCACGCGCCGGTGGACTCCGCTCTGGCGCCCAGAATAACGGTAAACACACCGTTTTGTTCCCGAAAAAAGCTGGTAGCAAAGGATATCCTGCCCGGGGACTGACGGTACTGCTCCGGGAAGCGATAGACCGCGCTGGTGTCCCCGTAAGAGAGGGTAAGGGTACCGCTGCCGGGATCGTAGTCGCTGGTCACCGCTGCCAGAGCCCTGTCGGCACAGGCATCCCTAGTGACGGGGAGATCGGTACAGGTCTCGTCCGACCAGTCGTAAATATGCAGGTCGTAAACGATCTGATCGCCCTCCGCCTCCATCAGGTAGCGCACCGCCAGCTCGTCCAGGCCGTCGCCGTCGTAATCCCATTGGTAGAGCTCGGGAAGGGATAATGAGTCCTTTGGCGAGAACTGCTGGCCAAAGTGGGAGAGGCGCCCATTCCGCAGCAGGAGGATGCCGCTGTCACCGCCCAGAACATAGAGGGAGGTGACGGCGGTGCGGCCCAGCAGCAGGACCTCCTCTTCCCCCAGCGCTCCCAACTGGTCTGGGGAGGCCAGCCCGGTTGGGAGGTCCTCCTCCACCAGGCCCTCCCACCAAGCCGATTCCGGCTCCGGCGAGACGGCTGCGGAGGGGGTGGGAGATGCGGGAGAGGGCGTCCAGATGCGAGCGGGCTCCTCTCTGGTGCAGCCTGCCAAAAGAAACAGGGCAGTCAGCAACCAAGCGCATTTTTTCATTGTGTCACAGCTCCCTTGCATACCTGAGATCAATACAGACGGTGTCCGGCGGAAAGGGGATCTCCACCTGGGTGCCGTCCCAGGCAAAGCCGTGGTCAGAGTAAAACCGCCGGGCGTTCTCATTCTCCCGGAGGACCAGAACATAGCACCGGGAGAAGCCGGATATCCGCAGGCGGCGGAGCGCCTCCTCCATGAGCAGCCCGCCGTATCCCTTCCCCTTTTCCGCCGGATGGGCGTAGAAGGAAATGATTTCGCCCCAGCCGGAATAGGCGCCGTCCTCCGCCCTGGCCGGGCCATAGTTGCAGCAGACCACAGGGGTGTTCCCGTTGTAAAGGAGAAGACCGTGACAGCGCCCAGATTCGTAATTGTCGCGGAAGGAAGGCACCCAGCGATCGTCCGTGATTTCCCGGGCCATATACGCCGCCGGCACCGCATCCTGATATGTGGTCCGCCAGCCCAGCGCGTGGATACGGGACATGGCGAAAAAATGCTCGCTGGTACAGGCGTCGACGAAATGCAGGGACTCCATCCGGCTCAGCCCACTGCCCCTGCGGTCTCCCGGGCGGGGGAGGCTCCCTCCGCCCCTCCGGATGCCTGGGCCTCATGCTGGCGGGCCAGGGTGCGGGCGTTGGCCAGCATCAGCTTGATGCGGTTTTCCTGATTGATCTTGGTGGCGCCCGGGTCGTAGTCGATGGCCACGATATTGCTCCAGGGGTAGTCATCCTTGAGCTTGCGGATCATGCCCTTGCCCACGATGTGGTTGGGCAGGCAGCCGAAGGGCTGTGTGCAGACGATGTTGGGTACACCGGTATGGATGAGTTCCAGCATTTCAGCCGTAAGGAGCCAGCCCTCGCCCATCTTGTTGCCGTCGCCCAGATAGCCCTTGATATAGTGGTGCAGTTCGTCGAAATCACCAGGCGCCCGGAAACGTCCGGAGCGGTTGAGTGCGTCGATCATAGCGCGCTGATACTTTTTGATGTAGCCAGCGAATATTTGACAGAACTTCTGCTTGATCCACTTGCCGCCGTAGAGGTCCACATCCACGTCCCGGTTGTAGATCTTGAAAATGACGAAGTCGGTGAGGCCGGGCACCACGGGCTCAGCGCCTTCGGAGAGGAGAAACTGCTCCAGATTGTTGTTGCCTAGCGGAGAGTATTTGACATAAATCTCTCCCACCACGCCCACCCGGACCTTTTCCTCCCCGGTGACGGGGATTGCCTGAAAGCGGTCGATGATGCGGTCAAAATTGGTGACCATGGACTTGTAGCTCATGCCCTTGCCGCGGCCCATATCGTCCAGGAGGAAGTCCATGCACGCCTGGATGGCCCGTTCAGTATCGCCGGGAGTGATCTCATAGGGGCGGACCTGATTGGATACGTTCATGATGAGGTCGCCGTAGAACACGGCGTAGAGGGCCTTGCGGATAAAGGGAAGGGTGAGGGTAAAGCCCGGGTTTTTTTCCAGGCCGGACATATTCACCGAGATCACGGGAACATAGGCAAGGTCGGCCTTTTCCAGGGCTTTCCTGAGCATATGGATGTAATTGGAAGCCCGGCAGCCGCCGCCGGTCTGGGTGATGACCAGGGCCACCTTGTGGGGGTCGTACTTGCCGCTCTTCACCGCGTCGATCAACTGGCCGATGACCAGGATCGCGGGATAGCAGGCGTCGTTGTGGACGTATTTCTGTCCATAATCAACGATACTCTTTCCCGAGGTGTTGAGCATTTCTACCTTGTAGCCCATGGTCTGGATGACCCGCACCAGCATGGCGAAATGCATGGGGAGCATCTGGGGTACCAGGAGGGTGTACTCCTCCTTCATCTCCTTGGTAAAGAGGAGGCGTCCGGTTTTGTCGTAGACCAATTCTGCCATAACAGTTTATCCTTTCGTCTGCGCGTATAGATATCCGAAGGCCGGGCGAAAACCGGCCCGAATTGCTACATTCCGGGAGATAATATGGCTCTCCGCCGTGCCGTAGAAGGGGACGATGCCCCGCCGGAGAAGCGTATCCTTCAGCAGGAAAGGCAGTCCGGCGGCATAGCCCCGGCCGCGGAAGGGCTGGAGCACGTTGACGCTGATCTGCCACAGCCGCTCACCGTTCCGGCGGGTCGCGCCACTTCGTCACGATATTCCCGGACTGTCAAGGAAATTCACATGACAGCCTAGGTCCAGGGCGAGCTGTCTCCGGGCCTCGATCCAGACGGCCTCCTTTCAGGAGGCTGCCCCGTCTTGGGCGGAGGGCCGGACCTTTCGGGCATCCATGGCCGCCATCAGGGAGCGGATCCGGATCTTTACCGCGCCCAGGTTGTTGATGTCATCGATTTTGAGCTGGGTGTAAAGCTTTCCGCCCTCCTCCAGAATGGAGCGCATCTCATCGGTGGTGATGGCGTCGGTACCGCAGCCGAAGGAGACCAGCTGCACCACCTGCATATCCGGCTGGGTGCAGACGTACCGAGCGGCGTTATACATACGGCTCTGGAAGGTCCACTGGTTGAGCACCTTGCGGGGGGCATAGTCCTCCAGATAGGAGAGGGCGTCCTCCGTAACCACCACAAAGCCGAAAGAGGTGATGAGGTCGTTGATGCCGTGGTTGATCTCCGGATCGATGTGATAGGGGCGGCCGCAGAGCACCACGATGTTCTTCTCATGTGCCCGGGCGTACTCGATGTACGCCATGCCCGTCTGGCGCACATCCTGAACATAGGCGTCATAGGCGCTGTAAGCGGCGGCCACGGCCCGCTCCGTCTCTTGCCTGGGGATGCCGAACTCCTCCTGCATCATCCGCACTGCGCGCTTCTTAAAGTCCTTGTGCCGCCACAGGCCCACATAGGGGTCCAGAAAACGGGTCTCTTTCAGGGCGGGGACATTGGCGGCCAGAAGCTCGGGATAGTAGGCCACCACCGGACAGTTGAAATGGTTGTCGCCGATGCCCTCGTCATTGTTGTAGGACATGCAGGGATACCAGATGGCGTCCACCCCGGCTTCTACCAGGGCCTCCACATGGCCGTGGAGGAGCTTGGCGGGGTAGCAAACCGTGTCGGAGGGGATGGTGTGCTGCCCCTTGAGGTACAGCTTTCGGGAGGACTCGGGAGAGAGGACCACATTGAAGTTAAGGCGGGTGAAGAACTCATACCAGAAGGGGAGGTTCTCATACATGTTGAGCCCGAAGGGAATCCCGATCCGTCCCCGGGAGCCGTCCCCGGTCCCGGTGCCCTCCATAGCGCGGAGCTTTTTATATTTATAGTGCATCAGGTCGGGCTGCTCCACCCTCTCCTGCCCAAGGGGGCGGGAGCAGCGGTTGCCGGAGATGAAGCGGCGGCCGCCGTCGAAGGAGTTGACCGTGAGGGAGCAGTGGTTGGTGCACAGGTTGCAGGTGACGGGTCTGGCGGTATGGGTGAAGGACGCCAGCGCCTGCTCGCTGAGCAGGGCGCTCCGCTCCAGGTGGAGATCCCGGGCGGCCAGAGCGGCGCCGAAAGCGCCCATCAGTCCGGCGATGGTGGGGCGCGTCACGTTTCGGCCCAGCTCCTGCTCAAAAGCGCGCAGTACGGCGTCGTTGAGGAAGGTGCCCCCCTGGACCACGATGTGCCGGCCCAGGTCGTCGGCAGAGGCGGCCCGAATGACCTTGTAGACGGCGTTTTTCACGATGGAGATGGAGAGACCGGCCGAGATATCCTCCACGCTGGCCCCGTCCTTCTGGGCCTGCTTGACCGAAGAGTTCATAAACACGGTGCAGCGGGAGCCCAGATTCACCGGATGGGGCGCGAAGAGCCCCAGCTTGGCGAAATCGGCGATGTCGTACCCCAGAGCCTTGGCGAAGGTCTCGATAAAAGAGCCGCATCCGGAGGAGCAGGCCTCATTGAGCATGATGGAGTCCACGGCCCGATTGCGGATCTTGAAGCACTTCATGTCCTGGCCGCCAATGTCGATGATGAAGTCGACGTCCGGATTGAAATGGGCGGCGGCGTTGTAGTGCGCCACCGTCTCCACCAGCCCTAGGTCACAGCCGAAGGCGTTTTTGATGAGATCCTCGCCATAGCCGGTGACGGCCGCGCCCTTGATCCGAATGCGCGTTCCGCAGAGGCGGTAGATGGCCCTGAGCTGCTCCAGCACGATGGCCACAGGGTTGCCCTGATTGGAGTGATAATAGGTGTAGAGCAGTCCGCCGTCTGGGGAGATGAGGGCCATCTTGGTGGTGGTGGAGCCGGCGTCGATGCCCAGCCAGGCGTCCCCGCTGTAGGCGGCGGCGTCCACCTCGGGGGGATGGTTGGCATTGTGCCGGGCCAGGAAGGCGTCGTACTCCGCCTGACTGGTAAAGAGGGGGGGCATGGTGTCTACCAGCCCCACGTTGTCCACACTCTCTTCCAGAAGTGTCAGCGCCTCGTCAAAGGGGCGCTCGGGGTAGTCGGAGGAGCACAGGGCCGCGCCCATGGCGGCGAAGCAGTCGCCGTCCTCCGGGAAGACGGCATGCTCGCCGTCCAGATGCAGGGTCTCCACGAACCGCTCCCGCAGACCGTAGAGGAAGTGGAGGGGACCGCCCAGAAAGACGATCTTTCCCTTGAGCTCCCGGCCCTGGGTGAGCCCGGCCACGGTCTGGTCCACCACGGCCTGAAAGATAGAGGCGGCCACGTCCTCCTTCCGCCCGCCCTGGTTGAGGATGGGCTGAATGTCGCTTTTGGCGAATACGCCGCAGCGGGAGGCGATGGGGTAGATTTTCTCGTGCTTGAGAGAGAGGCGGTCCAGCTCGTCGATGGAGACGTTCATCAGGGTGGCCATCTGGTCGATGAAAGCGCCGGTGCCGCCGGCGCAGGAGCCGTTCATACGCTCCTCCAGCGCACCGCCGAAAAAGATGATCTTGGCGTCTTCGCCACCCAGCTCGATGACGGCGTCGGTGCCCGGTATGTAGGTGTTGACGGCGGCCGCAGTGGCGTAGACCTCCTGCACAAAGTCGATGCCGGCGGCCTTGGCCACGCCCAGTCCGGCGGACCCGGTGATGACCAGGCGCACGTCCTTGCCCGTCAATTGATCCTGAATGGTATGGAGGGTCTCGCAGGCCCGTTCCCGGGCCTTGGAGTAATGCCGCTCGTAAGAGCGGAAAAGAAGCTGGTTCTGCTCATCCAGCACCACAACCTTTACAGTGGTGGAGCCGATGTCGATGCCAATGCGAAGGCTCATAGGTTCACCTCATATGCGCCGGATAGGGTTTGGAAATTCCGGTGGTTCATTTTATTCGTGCCCTACATAATATAACAATTTGGCCGTTTTTACAACCCTAAACCTGTAAACAAAATACAGAAAATCCTAGTGAAATTCCATGATATTTCTGGTGGCTATGTGGCCTTGCGCATGAAAGGAAGAGCGTCCTTTTAGAAAATTTTAATGATTTCTGACAGTGGAAATTAAGGCGTGGCTGGTAAAATGGCAATGTCAAAGGGACAGCACCGCGTCCGACACGTGCGGAAGGACGCGGAATTGCTGAAAAGGCGGCGGAAAGGACAAGAAACGTCATGACGAGAGAGGACTATCTCAAAGAGCTGCGCCTGCGTCTGTCACATCGGATGACGATGCCGGAGCTGGAACGGATGATGGGTTACTATGGGGCGTATTTTGAGGAGGCCGGCCCTCAGAGAGAGGCGGAGATCATCCGGGAGCTGGGAACACCGGAAGAGCTGGTGCGGCGCATCACGGAAGGGCGGATAGAGAAGGCGCTGGAATGCCCGGATGCTGGTTCTGGGGGACGGAAAAGCAGTGCCGGAGCGCTCTGGGGCGTGATCCTGGCGGTCTGCGCAGCGCCCATCGCCATTTCTCTGGCGGTGGGATTGACGGCCCTGACGGTTGCGTTGGGGCTGGTGGTGCTGTGCGCTGCGGTGGGCGCAGGCGCCGCAGGAGTGGGCTGTATTGCGATGGGTGCGGTGGCGGTTTGGGCCGGATTTGCGGCTCTGCTGGGACATGGGATCGCCACCACCATGTACTTTGTAGGGGGCGGAATGCTGACGGCAGGCATCGGACTCCTGCTGTTGGGCGGCGTGGTATTTCTGGTGGGAGCGGCGCTGCGGGGCGCGGCCTGGCTGCTGGAGCGTGTCCTGCGGAGAGGGGAGGCACGGGCATGAGGAGGCTGGGGAGAGCCGTCGCGGGACTGGGGATCTTGCTTCTTCTGGCGGGAGCCACCATGTCCTTTGCGGGATGGCGCATGGGCGGGGAGAGTTGGCTGGAGATAGAGGCCGCCGGACACATCGTCTCCATGACGCCATTCGGTATCCGCAGCTGGAATGAGAAGGGGCGGCGGGGAGCGGAGAGTGCGGAAGAAAGGCGGGACGTATCCTCCTCGGAGCCGGGGGAAGTTGACACGCTGGAAGTGGAGCTCGGCACTGGAGATGTGACGGCAGAGCAGGGGACGGACTTTGTCGTGGACCTGCCCCGGGAACTCCGCATGGTCTGTCCGGAGTATCCGGATAAAGACAGGGGGTTCTATGCGGGAGAGCTCAGCTACGACTTTTCCGTGGAGGCGCCCACTGCCGTGCGGATTGAGGTGGAGCATATCTCCGGCTCTCTGACTTTGGGCATACGGAGGCGGAGCGGCTTCGGCTGGGCCTATGAGAGCCGGACATTCGAAACGGAGAGCGACAGTGTGGAGCTGGAACCGGGCCAATACCGGGCGGTATTCACGGCCGCCGCCTTTCAGGGGAGCTGCCATATGACGGGAGAGTCGGTGTGACAGATCCGCCGAGGGCGGTGAAGGGACAGAGAAATAGAAAACGTCTGAGCCGCCTGGAAATACTCCAGGCGGCTCAGACGTTGAAACGGTCGCATGACGGATCAGCCCCTCCGGTAAGTGCGGGTGATTTCGCGCAGGCGGCTGGAGACGTCGGAGTTGAGAGCCGCTGAACGGACACGCCAAGACCAGTTTTTCGGTCCCATGGTACCGGGGGCGTTGATTCGGGCGTCGGCGCCCAGCCCCAGCACGTCCTGAAGCGGCGCCACCGCCAGACGGCAGGGGGACATCCACGCGCCGCAGAGGGCCCCCCAGCCGAAGCCCTCGTCGGCCCGAAGCCGCAGGTAGCGGGAGGCGAACTCACGTTCCGCCGGAGCCGCCTCATCAAAGAGCCACTGGACAAAGGTGGGGGTATCGTGGGTGCCGGTGTAGATCACCGCGTCCCGGGGGCAGTTGTGGGGGAGGTAAG
>OGJU01001977.1_pt1 | contig 11353 bp, 10 predicted proteins | sample 1572251 | NCBI WGS metagenome assembly OGJU01 (sample SAMEA2582144, study PRJEB24529) | metagenome | biome: Human gut stool | place: China | collected 2011
ACCTACTTATTACTTTATCGTTATTCATATCAATAATCCTTTCAAGGCTTATTATTCCGCGTATTCTGGTAGTTGCACACCGAAAAAAACTGTTCGATATACCTGATGAACGAAAAGTCCATAGTGGAGTAATTCCCCGATTGGGTGGTGTTTCATTTGTTCCCACCATCCTGTTTTCGTTAGCTTTTGTCACCGGATTAAGGTATATTGTCGGGCTTGAAATAGCCATTGACAAGCTTAATTTCATAATTCCCGAATTTTACTTCATGGTCTGTGGTCTGATGTTATTGTATTTATCAGGTATAAAAGACGATTTGGTAGGACTACGCTATCGAAGCAAATTCATCATACAGACCATAGTCGCCTGCTTCATTCCTCTGTCAGGCCTGTGGATCAACAACCTGTACGGCCTTTTCGGTATCCACGAACTTACACCCTGGCTAGGCATCCCCTTCACTATCTTCCTAACCGTTTTCATTGTCAATGCCATTAATCTGATAGACGGTATTGACGGTCTGGCATCAGGGCTAAGTAGCATATCGTTGCTCGCACTCGGTAGCCTGTACATCTATTACGAACAATGGGTCTATGCCATGTTTGCTTTTTCCACATTGGGGGTGTTACTTCCTTTCTTCTATTATAATGTATTCGGACAGGCCGACCGTTGCAAAAAAATATTCATGGGCGATACCGGTAGCCTGACATTAGGCTACATACTTGCCTTTTTAGCCATCGCTTATACCAACAACAATTCCGAAAGAGCTCCTTATACCGAAGGAGCCATCGTCGTTGCCTTTTCAACATTGATTGTTCCCATATTCGATGTGTTCCGGGTCATATTGGTACGTGCCCGAAATCATAAAGGGTTATTCAATGCAGACAGAAACCATATACATCATAAATTTTTGGATATGGGCTTCAGTCCGCGCAAAGCAATGATCAGCATATTGGCGATGGCATTAGCTTTCAGTGTCATCAATATGACATTAATATCCTATGTAAATAACAATGTTTTGTTTATAATGGATATTGTTGTTTGGGTTGGGTTGAATTTGTGGTTTGATAAGATCAGGGACAGGAGGCAAAAACTGAAGATATATAAAAAAAGACAAGGACGATTTGCGTGAGAAAAATAAAATAGAGGAATTCAAGACCGTAGGAAAATACGAGGTAAAGTGGAATTTTTGACATTTGAACCTTTGACTGATTGTTTTCTACTATCCGATTTTTCGTATTTGATATGAAGTTGATTTTGAATAGTTCTATAATTAGAAGAAAAATAGTAGCAATATAAATAGAAAGTCAACTGCTTGCATATCTTTACTACTTTTAACAGTCTTTGCTGTTTGTGCTCCTTTTTTGTTCACTGCTTGATTGAAAAAAAAGATTTTATTAAAGGAGTATTATTTAAAGTTTTTTTGCAACAATAAGACTGTATTATAATAGTTAAATTAAATGTTTTCATGAGCAAAAGTCAAAGAATAATCAAAAATAGCTTATTACTTTATTTGAGGATGGGACTTATAATGATTGTAACATTATATACGTCTCGAAAAATACTGGAACTTTTAGGTATTGAGGATTTTGGACTGTATAATACGATAGGTGGAGTCGTTCTGATTTTTACATTCGTTAATGCAGCTCTTTCAAGTTCTACAGGTCGTTTTCTTGCTTATGAGTTAGGAAAAAATGACTATAGGGCTTTTACGAGATCATTTAACATAAGTTTAGTTTTACATCTGTTCATTGCTGTTTTTTTCTTACTGTTAGCGGAAACAATTGGTATTTTTCTTGTTAATTTTTGTTTAAATTTACCATCAAACAGAATACAAGCCGCAAATTGGGTATATCAATTATCGGTGGTAAGTGCTTGTATTAATATACTGAGAGTACCTTTCAATTCATGGGTTATAGCATTTGAGGATTTTACATTTTATGCTCATATTGGAATTATAGAAGCTATATTAAGGTTATTACTTGTTTTCTTTCTTTCTTATTTACCTGGAGATAAAGTAATATTATATGCTTGTTTAGTGATGTTGCTCTCTGCCTTTATAACTTTTTGCTTTTATATGTATTGTAGAAGGCAACCTTATTATCATTTTTATTTTGTAAAGAAGCGGGATGATTATATAGGGCAAATAAAATTCTCTGCTTATCGATTGCTTGGAGCTTCTTCACAACTAACTGAACAGCAAGGTGGAAATATGATAGTTAATATTTATTATGGTGTAACAGTTAATGCAGCAATAGGTATTTCAAATCAAGTAAATGCCGCAATAAATAGCCTTTTGTCTGGTTTCCAGAATGCATTTCAGCCTATTATAACCAAGTTATATGCCTCAGGTAAAAAAAATGAATTATTTCTTTTTATCTCAAGTACGTCAAAATTTTCTATTCTTCTATTTTGCTTTTTAGCAATTCCTATAGTCTTGAATATTGATTATATACTACGTGTATGGTTAACTAACGTACCGAATTACACATCAATATTTTGTATATTAATTATCATCTGCTCAGCTGTAGAAGCTTTATCTGCACCTTTGTGGATGACAATTTTGGCGACTGGAAATATTACGATATACCAAGTGGTATTATCAAGTCTAACTTTCTTAGGTTTTTTTGTAGCTTTTCTATTCTTGTTTTTGGGTGCGAGTGTAGAAACGATTTTTTATTCACGCATAGTAACCTATGTCGGCATATTATTGTTTAGACTTTATTGGGTTTGCCGACAAATGAATTTTAGCTTTTATGATTTCTTAAAATCAGTAATTTTACGTTCTCTTTTTACCATTGCTATATCTTATATTATAACGTTAGTAATATGTGACAAATTACAAAATCTAGAAAAGTTATTATTCTCAGGAATATCCCATATAATAGTTTTTGTTTTCATTAACTATTTTTTCTGCTTAAGCAAGATGGAGCAAGAAAAGTTGAAAAATTTACTCAAAAGCTTAATAAAATGAATATGATTAACTGGAATGAATACCCCTTGAATTTACTAAGCAAAGCTCAAGTGGAAAAAGCAGTATCAACATCGTCTTATGAAATTTTGGATATAAATGCTCGCGAGTTGTTATCGCCTAATCGTTTTGATGTTTATGCAAAACTTCTGTATATAGACCATAAAGTTAAAGGAGTAGACATATCTTATGCGATGAATGTTTACAAAAAGCATATAGATGTGATAACTGGATATACGTTTTCTGAATATGGTCAACCGAACAAAGATTCGTTTGAGAAGTATGTGGAATGTTTCAACAAATTGATTGACACCTTTCAAAAGGGAGGATATGATCCGTCATTGTCTTTGATTCCGGTAGATGCTGATTATGTTCCTATTGATGGTAGCCATCGTGTGAGCTGTGCGGTTTATTTCAATCAAAAAATACGGGTTGTTAAGTTTGTAGATTACAGACGATCGGCTTTTTCAAGTCAATGGTTTAAAGAGCATCATTTATTGGAAACAATACAAAATTCAATTTCTTTGGAATTTTGTAATTGGCATTCCGATATTTATATGGCATGTCTGTGGCCCAATGGATGTAAGATGAAGAAACAACGAGAAGAAGCACTGCAACTGTTGGAACAGAATTTCCCAATTGTTTCTATTTGTCGGCATGATTTAGGACAGAATGGATTGCGTAATTTGCTGATTCAAGTATATGGTTTTATGTCATGGACGGGAAATGCAAACAATCATTTTTCGGGAGTATATCATAAGTTGAACGAGATTAGTACTGCAAATAATAGTGTTGTTGATTTTATATTGTTTCAAGCAAGCAATCTTGATAAAGTATTAAAGGTAAAAGATCAAATTCGAGATATATTTAAAATCGATAAAGGAGCCATTCATATTACTGATAATACAAATGAAACAGTTCAAATTGCGAATTTAATTTATAATCAGAATAGCATTCATCATTTAAAATATGCTTGTCCCGATAAGTTTCTTCATTCTTATAATATGTGTATGGATTTTAAATCATTATTACTGAATAATGGTTATGATTTATCTCATTATATTATAGATTCATCTTCTGTGATGGCGATGTATGGCATACGGGAGGCTGGTGATTTGGATTATCTGACGATAGAAACCGATGATAAAAAACAGTTATTGCATTCCATAGAACCCTGTTCTATGGAATGCCATGATAAATTTTTAATTTATCATGGCATTCCTGTGGAAGATATGGTGTTTAATCCCCAAAATTATTTTGTATTCAATGAATTGAGATTCTTGTCTTTGGAGAGAATTAAAATATTTAAGCGTAATAAAGCGGAAGAGAAAGATTTGTTAGATATCCGGCTGATAAACTCTTTCCTATCAATCAACGATAAATATGTTTATAAAATATTATTGTTGAAAAATTATTATCGACGAAAGAAAGCATATCTGATTAATTGTATGAAAAAAATGATTCGTACGATATTATTAAAGATTCATATATTGGATTTGGTTAAAAGAATGATAGGGCGGAAAACTATATGAAGACTTATATAATCAACCTGAAAGACGCCGTTTTGCGCAGAGAATATATGCGTAAACAGTTGCAACTTCTTCCTCCTTCCTTATCTGTTGAATTTGTAGAAGCAGTGGATGGTAGAATCATGTCGTCACAAGAACGTGAAAATAAATTTGACACAGAGAAGTTTCGTTTACGATATACAAAGGAAGTGCGTCCGGGTGAGATTGGCTGTACCCTTAGCCATCAGATGTGCTATGAGAAGTTAATGCATTCTGAGGAGAAATACGCGTTGATATTGGAAGATGATATTGTCGTTCGTCCGAATGTAGATTCGGTTTTTCCCTGCATAGAAGAATTGATACAGACGGATAAACCTCTGGTTATTTTGTTATCGGGCTGGTATTGGTTTGGGGAAACAAAAAAAATAGATACACATTATCATGTTGCTAATGTGTATGATGCTTTTCTAACTCATGCCTACATCATTAATCGGGCTGCTGCTGCTTTATTGATAGAGCCGCGTCCGTTTATCACTGCCGATGATTGGTTTTATATACGTAAGAAAGGTGTGAAAATTTGCGCCTTACTTCCACATCTTATCGATCAGGATTGGAGTGGTACGAATCCAACTTCTATTAATGAAGTGAAAAGAGTAACCTGCAAGGGAATGTGGAAAAGAAAGTTCCAAATACGTTTACATTCTTTATATTTGAAGGTCTTGAAGTTGGTAAATCATTTTGAAAAGGCGTGAATGGATGGAACTAAATGAAAAACAACCGAAAGTAAGTGTGATAGTTCCTATTTACAATGTGGAGCAGTATATTGAGAAATGTGTACGCTCTTTGATGGAGCAGACATTGGAAGATATAGAATTCATATTTGTAAATGATTGTACTCCTGATGATAGTATGACGGTATTACGTCGTGTATTGAAGGACTACCCCGCCCGTGAATCACAAGTGACGATTTTGGAACATAAAGAAAACCGGGGATTGGCTGCTGTTAGAAAAACGGGAATGGAAGTAGCTATCGGAGAATATATAATACATTGTGATAGTGACGACTGGGTGGAAAAAAATATGTATGAAAAGTTATTGGAAAAAGCAATAGAGACAGAAGCAGACATAATAGGCTGTGATTTCTATAATGATTATGTCGGGCGTTCTGTTGTGCAAAAGCAATCGTTTGTGTCAGATTCCAAAGAGTGTGTCAGAAAGATGTTAAGAGGAGAATTGTATTGTTCTACTTGGAATAAACTTATTTCAAGGAAGCTATGGGAACGGTCTAATGTTTCTTTCAAAGAGGAAATTAATATGTGGGAGGATGTATCTGTGATAATTCCTTTATGCTTTTGGGCAAATAAAATAGCCTATGTTCCTGAACCATTGTATCATTATGGTCATTATAATGCAACTTCTTACATTTATAGCATGAGCGAAAAATCACTCATGAATATGATAGAAGTTATTGCTATGTTGGATAATTTTTTTCAATGTCAACATTATTTTGAGACATTTGAAAAAGATTTTCGCTTTATGAAACTCACAGTAAAACTAAATTTATTGTTGGGAAGTAAAGGGGAGCAGCAAAGAGTGTGGAATAGGCTTTATCCGGAAGCGAATAGTGTTATTAATGAATATCACGCAATTTCTTTTTATTGGAGAGTGGGATTACAGTTGGCTACTTGGGGTTGTTTGTTTCTTTTCAATATACTTGCTAGAATTGGGAAAATATTGCATTCAATGCAAGGTAAATAAGGTGGTAGAGTGAGAAATTTGCTGCTGTTTGTTTTATTATTTTGCTATACGTTTGCCTTTTATATAGGTGAATTTTCTATTTCTTTATTAATGGCTGTTCCTTTATATGGGTATGGTATGGTTGATAGAGGATATAAGCATGATTTGTTGACTGTTTTCAATAATCATTATATCAAACGTGTTTTTAAAAGTTGGTGGATACTAACTGTTTTGAGTCTGCTTTTTCCGGTTCTTTTTTTAACATTCGATTTGTCATTATTTCGTGTAGTAATAATGCAATTCTTTCATTTATTAGCTACTATTCCAGTATTTGCGTATTTGAAGAATAAAAGATATACGAATGAACAGGTCTTGACCATGTTTGTTTTGATTTTTGTCGTACAGACTATTATTCAGTGTATCGTTGTTTCAAATGAGACATTAGGTGAGTGGATTTTATATTTTAATCATTTCCAACCAGAAAAAGTATTGGGAGCAGGTAGTAATATTCGTGGAAAAGCTCTGTCGGCGGCTACTACTTATCACTTATCTTTGGTATATGGAGTCGGATTTATTATTTATATAAAAGAATTTCTAAGTCAGAAGATTTCTTTATTGAATATTCTGATAGGTATACTTATTTTTGTTGGAATCTTTTTTACTGGGCGAACGGGATTTGTTGGAGTAATTATAGGGTTGATAGCTTTTGGATTATCTAAAGAAATAGGGATTTTTCGGAAAATAAAGTTTGTATGCTTATTACTTTTGCTATTGTTAGTCATGGTAGTATTATTAAGTATAGTTATGCCTGAATTTTATCTTTTTTTAGAAGAGCAAGTATTTCCTTATGCTTTTGAATTTATTTATTCTATGGATAAATCTGGTCAGATGGAAACTGCATCTACCAACCATTTAAAAGAAATGTGGCATAAAGAGTTTGATTACATTGAATTTTTGATTGGTTCCGGAAAATATTCAAATGAGGATGGTTCGTATTATATGCGTGTAGATCCCGGAATATTACGTCATTTATTGTTCATGGGGATTGGCGGGTATTTATTCTTAATTGTATATCAATTGGTTTTGTTACCTTTTTGGAAAATGAACAAAAAGACCTGTTTTTACTATGGATTGATTCTTATCTATTTTTTTATTATGGATTTTAAAGGATGTACTATTGGAGTAAACAAATTTGCATTCTCAGCCTCTTTACTGCTTTCATTTAGTTATTTTGAATTAACCCCAAAAACAGACTTCCATAAAAGGTTAGACAAACATCATTATTTATTATAATTCATATAGTTATAAGATTGATTCTTCTCACTACAACTTATGGATAAGTATAAATTTTCAGTTATTATTCCCTGTTATAATTCTTGGCAATTCATGGAACGGGGGCTTCGGTCGTTAGAAGAACAAAGTTTCTCGGATTTTGAAGTGATTTTTGTTGATGATTGCTCTACGGACGATACGTATTCACGGTTGATTACATATCAACAGAGCAGTACAATGAATATTTCAGTATTCAGGAATGTAAAGAATAGCGGACCGGGAGAAGCCCGTAACAATGGAATAAAAAGAGCACAAGGAGAATATCTGGCTTTTTTGGATAGCGATGACTGGTATGAAAAAGATTTTTTGCAGAAAATGTATAAGCAGTTCAAGGTTGCCGATGCGGATATGGTTTTTTGTGATTTCTATCGTGACTTTGGAGTAAATGAAAATAGGCAGTGGATAAAGATAACGGAAACATATCCTGCAATAAAAGAGCATCGGGAATTTATTGCTTTATGTTTTGACAGTCTGTGTGTGTCAGTCGTTCGGCGTAGATTGTTCGACGTGGTATCATTTCCTGCCATATACAATGCAGAAGATACAGCTTTGCTCCCTGTTTTAGTCTATAAATCTTCGAAAGTTTCGTTTGTATCCGAGCCTTTGTACCATTATTTATATCGCCCTGGTTCTTTATCGACAGCCAAAAGTGAGAAGATTGCAGAGTCTTTTTATGAAGCCTTTCATTTTCTACGCCAAAATATTTCTGATGAATATAAAGAGGAAGTTTGTTTCCGTGGAATAAAAATGTTGATGTATGGCATATTTTACAATGTAGTAAAGGCCGGAGGAGATATTAAGAAAGCAGAAAATAGGATGCGTGAGTTTTGGCAAATGTATCCGGACTGGCAACAGAACAGGTATTTTAAGACCTTCCCTGTTCGTAAACGTTTCTTTATTCATATGGTCAAGTTGCGTGCTTATGGCATATTGAATCTCTATTGTAAGTTTCAAGAATATTTATTTAATAGAAAATCATAAATAAGAAAAATGATTACCGCTTCAATCGTTTCTTACCATCACCGTTTGAATGAACTGAAAAAGGTTGCGTTTTGGCAGAACAGGTAGATAAGTTATATATAGTCGACAATTCTTCTGACGACCGTTTACGCGAACTGGAAGGTACGTCAGATCGTATCCGTTACATTCATAGCATCAATCGCGGTTATGGTGCCGGTCATAATATTGCCATTCAGGAAGCAATAGAGCTTGGTTCCACTTACCATGTGGTGGTGAATCCTGATATATACTTTGAAAAAGGCGTGTTGAAGAAGCTGGAAACATATATGGATGCTTCCTCTTCTGTAGGATTGGGGATGCCACGAATTCTTTATCCTGATGGGGAGTTGCAGTATTTATGTAAGCTTTTACCTTCACCTTCCGATTTATTGTTCCGCCGTTTTCTTCCGTTGAAAAAAGATGTGGAAAAGGAAAACAGGAACTATGAGCTTCGTTTTACCGATTATAATCAGGAGATGGAGGTACCTTCTTTATCTGGATGTTTTATGTTTATACGAACATCGGTCTTGAAACAAGTACGTGGGTTTGATGAGCGTTATTTTATGTATGCGGAAGATCTGGATTTGTGTCGCCGCATCGGAGAGGTGTCTCGCACAATGTATTATCCGTTTGTGTCTGTTTTTCATAAATACGAAAAAGGCTCATATAAAAACCGTAAGTTATTGAAATATCATATTTGTTCTGTAGTCAAATATTTTAATAAATGGGGATGGTTCTTTGATTTTGAGAGAAAAAAAATCAATAAAAGAATACTCGTAACTTTATATAAAAACAGTGATCGTCCTAAAATGACGTTTTGTTGAAGTAAAATTTTTCTACGATCTATGCTGTTAATAAACAAAAAATACAGAAGTGATGTTTACAAGTGAAGATAATGAATGATGGGAGGATATTGCTTTGATGTACTGGCTTTCCTGACCCGGAAGAAATTGACCATAAGCTCTGTCCGCGTAAAAAAATTCTGTGCCACAACACAGTTTGATGCAACCAAAGTACAGGAGTCCGGATTCAAAGCACCTTATACCTTGGGAGAAGGGCTGGCCCGGACGTTAGAGTTTGAATTTGTACATGATGCTTCTGAAGGGATTACTTTTAAAAGTGAATAAATAGACTATTGTTTCAAAAGGAAGCAATACAAACAGTTTTACAATTTGTTTCATAAATACATAGTTACTATATTTGTAATATGAAACAAACGCAAGAATACATATTATCTGAAATAAAAAAGACTTTACAAATAGTAGCACCGAGTGCAAAGGCTATGCTGTTTGGTTCTAGAGCGAGAAATGATGCCCGCGAAGATTCGGATTGGGATATTTTAATCTTAATCGAAAAAGATAAGATCAGGAATGAAGATTTTGATTCTATAGCCTATCCACTAATCGAATTGGGTTGGAATATAGGGGAAATGATTAATCCTGTCCTATATACTTTTAGTGATTGGAAAAAAAGAAGTTTTACGATATTTCATAAAAATGTTGAAGAGGAGGGCATTGCAATATGACATTAAGCATAGACGAAAAGAAAGCGATTATTAAATATCGTATTCAAAAAGCTTGGAACAGTATCCAAGAAGCCGATGATAATGCAAGGTTAGGCTATTGGACATTGGCTGCTTCACGTTTATATTATGCTGCTTATTATATGGCATCAGCTCTGCTCGTAGACAAAGGATTTATTGCTCGTTCACATTCAGGAGTAATACATATAATAGGTTCTGAGTTTGTAAAGAAAGATTTTCTATCAAAAGAAGATGGTCGTTTGATTTCACGATTGTTTAACATGCGTCAATCAGGCGATTACGATGATCTTTTTGATTGGACAGAAGAAGAGGTACAACCTTTCTTTAATAAGACAAAAGATTTTTTAGCACGTATGGAAAAATTAATTACTTTAAAATAACTGGAAAAGCCTGTTATCACCCTTCCATACCCAAGAAGATAACAGACTTTTTTACATAAGTGATGACGCTTTAGCAGCGCTCATGCAGTAAATAATTTGTACAGCCCCCCAATCAATCCCGCAGCCATCAGGCTGTAACCGGCAATATCTATGGGTTCGACACGTTGTTTGGTTCCCCAGTCGCCCTGGTGGAGAGCGAGAGTATCGCTCCGATAGTTGTCAGCGTCACTTCTGTCTGCTCCATCAGCAGAGACAGTAGGGTGATCGCCATCAGGAAGAGGACGAGGATAGGGATGGGGACAAGGGCAGTCACCGGCTGCCGGTTTTTGCTTGCGGGGAAAGATGATCCGGGCAAGGCTGGTGAGGAAGTTGAGAATTGTTTCAAGGACATTCATGGGAATTGAAAATTATAAATTGAAAATTGAAAATTAATTGACCGATAACCGCTCTATCGACCGGCAGATCGACACTAGCATACGCTGGTAAGCGGCACGGTTGTCACCGTTCACTTCGCTGATGTATTTGCTGTAGGCAATCTCTTTGGCGTAAGCCGCAGGGTGGAAGGTGAGAGTCGCTGCCACAGGATAGGCAGAGTGGATCAGACGGGCGAAGTCGAGGAAACTGTCTTCCGGTGAAGCGTACCGGCGGAACCATAAGGTCGGACGGCCGGTGACGGCAGACAGGTCGGTGCGGTCGCCTTTCCAGAAAGGGTTCGGATGACCGTAAGCCGTGATGCCGAAAAAGTTGTTATGTTCCTTGCAAAGTGTACTTTCGCCCCAGCCGGTTTCGATGGCGGACTGGGCCAGGATGATGACCGGGTTCATTCCGAATTGCACTCCCGCCTTTTGGGCGAGAGGCAAATATTGTTTGATGAAATTTTGCTTTTTC
>OGJU01001982.1_pt1 | contig 11320 bp, 8 predicted proteins | sample 1572251 | NCBI WGS metagenome assembly OGJU01 (sample SAMEA2582144, study PRJEB24529) | metagenome | biome: Human gut stool | place: China | collected 2011
GAGCCGGGGCGATACGTCCGCCAGACATTCCAGCAGCAGCGGATTGAAGGCGCCGCACTCTCCCCCCAGGATCATGGCGATGGCCGTATCGTGGTCAAAGGCTTTTTTGTAGCACCGCTCGCTGGTCAGCGCGTTGTAGACATCTGCCAGAGCCACCACCTGCGCGGCGATGGGGATTCGTTCCCCCCGCAGCCCGTCCGGGTAGCCGTGGCCGTCCCACCGCTCATGGTGCCAGCGGCAGATCTCCAAGGCGTAACGGAACAGCGGCTTTTCCTGTCCGAAGGTCATCTGCTCCAGGATCACCGCGCCGGCTGCCGCGTGGGTCTTCATCACGGCAAATTCCTCCGGGGTCAGCTTCCCCGGCTTATTCAAAATCTCCTCCGGGATGGTGATCTTGCCGATATCATGGAGGGCGGAAGCCGTTTTGATCAGGGCGATGTCCTCCTCGGAAAGGTGGTAGGCCTTCGTCTTCTCTACCAGCCGGCGGAGCAGCAGCTCCGTTATGCCGCGGATGCTGCGGATATGGTCGCCGCCCTCATGGTTGCGGAACTCCACCACATGGCTGAGAATTCCCACCATCAGGTTGCTGTTTTCCTCTTTTTCCCGGATCTGGTCGGACACCAGATGCATCAGCCGCTTCTGGTTGGCATAGAGCTTCAGGGTATTTTCCACGCGGCGGCGCACAATAAAGGTGTCGAAGGGGCGGCGGATATAGTCCGTAACGCCCATGGCGTATGCCTGCTGAATGGCCTGACTAGTCTCATCGGCGGAGATCATGATGACCGGGATCTCGTCGATCCACCGGAAGCGGTTCATCTGCTTCCAGCACCTGAAAGCCGTTCATCTCCAGCATATTGATGTCCAGCAGCATCAGATCCACCGTCAGCTTCTTTTCCATCAGCCGGACAGCCTCCCGCCCATTTTGAGCCTCAATATAGTGATACTGCTCCCCCAGGATCTCCATCAGCATCATGCGATTCAGTTCCGAATCGTCAACGATCAAGACCGTCTGTCGTTCCATACAGCCATCCCCTCCTGCTTCCGCTTGCAAAAAAGCGTGTCAACGTCCGCTTTTTGTTTTCGTATATTCATGCACCGCAGGTCTTCGCCGCGATGTACCGCGGCGACGGCCTGCTTCCCTCCCCCGGTCAGTCCACTGCCCGGAGAAGCTCCACCGTTCTGTTGTACGCCTGCGCCAGCTGGCCGTAAAGCACTTCGCTGCCGTCCAGCCGTCCGGCCCGCAGCAGCTCCGTCAGCTCGCTGGCCGGGGCGGTCAGATGGGAGAAGCCCAACGTCAGACACAGACCCTTGATGGTATGCGCCGCCCGGAACGCCGTTTCCACATTGCCCTGTTCCAGTGCTTTTGTCAGCTCCGCAAAGCTCTTGTCCTCCGGGAATTTCACGGCGAATTTCCGGATCATGGCTTCGCTGGGAATTCGCTGGGAAATCTCCTCAAAATCCGCGCCCATCGCCTGATAACACTGCTTGATCGTCATTTTTGTGCCCCCATATCTGCTGTCAGCAATTTTATGAATGCAGCATTGTAACCACCGGCATAACCGGTGGTTACAATGCTGTCTAATTCGTCTCCTGATTGATCTGCTTCACCTGAAAATCTGCCTCGGCCAGCTTGGTGTCCCGCCGGTCCTTGATTTGGAATTTAACGGTAAAAACTCTTTCCGTATCATTATATTCTACGGAAAAATCTTTGACCTTCAAACCCTCCGGATAGGCGTATGCACCCAGGAATTTATTCTCTCCCAGATACACCTGACCGCTGTCAGAATTCAGGGTAAAAATCTCGTTAGGCGCACCGTTCACATAGCCCACGCCCTGAATAAACACCGTGTTGTCGGTCTCCACCGTGCAGTAGCGCAGCTTGTCGCTGATGGCGGTGGTCAGCGTGGAGCAAAGCTCCTGGGCCTGAGAGTCCGCCATGGAAATGCGGAAGCTCCGCACCGCAGCATTGGCACCCACCGCCACAAGGCTGCTGAACAGCAGCACGATGATCACCGTGCAGAGCATCTCCGTCAGAGTCAGGCCGTTTTGATTCCGCAGTTTTTTCATAACCCGGCCCCCGTTTTATCGTGGCTGTAATAGTAATAGCCGTTGTTTTCGTAGAGCGACACCGTACCGGAGCCGCTTTCGACAGCGCCTTTCAGCTCAATTTCCTTGTCTTGGTCTTGCTTTGTTGCTCCATCATAACGGAACATAACATCCGTGTTCCGGGTCTTGGCGTTGATCTTTTCCGCCGTGACCACAGACGTGGCCAGAATGCCAAAGGCCAGCACGGCGATCAGGATGGAGACCAGCGATTCGATCAGCGTTTCGCCCCGGTTGTCTCGCAGCTTGTTCATGTGCCCGCCCCCTTGTCCGCAATGCCTTTGACAATCTTCGGAGATCCCCATGTGATGATGGTCTTGTAAGTGCTCACATATTCTTCCTCGGCGGGAAGCGTATCCAGCCCCTCTGTTGTCAGCGTCCCCTGCATGGTCAGGGTCATGCGGCAGTCGTCCCTCGTTTTGCCGTTCTCCTGTACCAAAGACAGCTCAACCTGAATTTTACCATCCGCCTGCGCCGAAAATTTCGCCTGCACTTGTTTCAAATCGGGGGCGTTATCCAGTGTTACGGTGATGGTATCGTCACATTTCTGAAAGCTGGCGTAGAGTTGGGTTTTGTCTCCGCTGTTTGCAATACAGGCGGACAGCCATGCACCCATTGGCCCGGTGAAGGCGGGGTCAGGCTTAACAAGGTTGCGGGTCTCCGTGTAACCTGTAACGTTTCCGTCCTTATCCCTGTTAGCCTCGCGTTTGACCGTCAAAGTCCGCTCATAGGTTTGCCCGTTGATGCTGTCCCGGATCAGTTCCGCCGCGGAGCTGACCGTCAGGTAGTTCTGCTGGGCTTCCCGGTCGCTTTTCATGTGGTGGGCGGCGCTGACGGCAGCCGTCAGGATCGCCGCGCCCACCGCCATGGCCAGCAAAATGAGCAGGAGGGCCATCAGGATCGTAGCGCCGCTGTTGTTTTTTAACTTTTTCATCCGGATCGCCCTCCTTTCCTCTCATTTTCCTGGAAATTCCGACGGCAAACGCCGTCCCATTGTGTTTGTTCAGCCTCCGCCGCTTGTTCCCTTGACCGATACCGGCAGGATCGCCGTGGCGGTGTAGTCCTTGCCGCCCACTTTGCAGGTCGCTGTGATGCGGAGCTGCGTTTCTCCCGCGGCAACGCCCGTGACCGTGATCTCATCACCAACAGGCTCGGTAACCTCTGCCACCGCCGGGTCATCACTGGTGACTGTCCAGGTGGCTGTATGCGCTTGATTCTTCTTGTCAACAGCCTTGAGTTGGACGGTCTTTTCGTTTCCAACGTTCAGTTCAACGCTTTCCGCTCCCAAGTTCACCTTCAGATCAGCTGTGACCGTGACCATCAAGCGGGCGGTATAGTCGCCGTAGGTGGCCGTTACCTCGGTCGCGCCGGTCCCTATGCCTGTCAGCGTGACCGCAAAGTCGCCTACATGGTCTCCCGTTTCGATCCGGGTGGCCGTTGCCGTGACCACGCCCTCGGGGCTGTAAGTGAATTCCGGCAGCGCCGTCCCTGTCACCTCGGGTACATTGAGCAGATTCAGTTCCAGCTTCTTCACGGCCCCGGAGGTCGACTCATAGTCCGCGATCAGATCCAGAGAGACAATGCCCTCTTTCCAGAGCATACCCACCTTGGGCCATGCGCCGTAGTGGAGGTTGACCGTTTTTTCCCCGGTGCTGTCCGTTCCCTGCAGCACGGTGGGGAAGGGATAATCCTGCCCTTGCAGAGCCGCGTCGCTGCCGGGGAAGCTGTACTTGCCGTGGATCGTGGAGCCGTTTTCCATATTGGTGACCCAGTCGAACCCAGCGCCCAGCTTTTTCTGGAAGTTGTTGGCTGTCTGGTCGCTCCGGTTCGACATATCGGTGTAGTTCAGGGCGGTCAGGCCGTTGATGTTATACTTTGCTGATTTATTGCCCCACATATTTTTTCTGAGCGCGTCGACATAGCCTCTGAGCATATCCGTCCGCGCTTTCTTCTGCGTACTCGTCAGCGAGTCCGAGACACCGTAGATCGCTGCGAGTGAGACTGTGGAGTCATCCTTATTGTTATGGCCCCTTGCCTTCAAGGCATTGGAGAAGTCGATCTGCGCACTGCTGTCGAGATAGTAACAGTTTTCGATCGTGATGCCGGCACTCTCCTGCCCCAGTCGGTCCGCCACGCTGCCGATAAGGCTGATTGCTTCAATCGTACCCTGCAGCTTCGGGAAAGTCACATAGGTGTAGCAGTTCTTATAGGTCGGCTGACCATCAATCACACTGGTGCTGCCGGTAAAGTTCACGAAGTTGGACGAGAAACCGCTGCCGCCAATGCCGCCGATAAAGATATAGGTTGCTGGCTCGTTCTTGTCATCTGTGAGCATCTTGAACTCGCTGTTGTCAAGAAACTGCAGGTTATTCTTGTCCAGAAGCTGCGTGTTAGTTCCGTTCCCATATTTCACGCGCTCACGGAGCGTTTCATTCCCCACAGTGATCGTGCCGCCGGAGTAGCAGTCCGTCACGCTGTAGCGCACGCCGCCAGCTATACCGCCCACGCGGACAAATGTGCCCCATTGCGGCGCGTTCAAGGCGCCGTTTTCATTGTTATCACGGTGGGTGCAGTTAATCTGAATGTCCACCACTGCGGTGCATTTCATCAGGTTAACGTTGGAAACACCGATCAAACCGCCGACTACCGCCTCGCCAAGCTGCTGTTTATTCTTGCTGTTGTCAGCAACGGTATAGCCTGCGATGGCGCAGTTCTGGATGGTACTGCTGCCAAGATTGGCCGCATAATCATAAGCGATGCCCACCAAACCGCCCAGAGCATAGGCGCACTGATACTGGTCTTCATTCCGTGTACCTGTGTCCTTCGGCGTGTAGTCTGTGCTGCGCTGGATCACACCATCGTTGTCGCTGTAGAGCATGATGTTTTCGATCGTTGCGCCTGCCGTGGTGCCGAATACGCCTACATTATAGCAGTTGGACTTGATGGCGATGTTCTTGATGTAGTAGTTCCCGCCATTGTACTGCCCGCCAAACCACGTATACAGCACAACATTGTAGTCGCTGCCTGTATGATCGTCTACCGCGCCGGCAATGGGATAGAACACAGCATTCTTTGCGCCGTTCGTCGGATCGCTCAGGTCTGCACCGTTGACATCGTGGGTCTGGCTCCAACTGTGTGCTGGACGCGTTCCGCTCTCCGTCTGCACTGTCCATACGTCTTCATACACCCATTTCCAACCTTTCCGCACCTTCTTCGTTGTCTTTGTTGCGGTGTTATATTGCAGATAGGGAAAGGTTTTATAAGTCGATTCCGTGACCTTGCGGTCGAAGCTGCCCGTGTCGTTGAAATAGCTCCAGTTGATGAATTGCAGCTGATCCACGGAGCGGATCTGGTACTTCTTGGCCGCATCCTTCTTGCCGAGGTTCTGCTCATTGCCATCCACATCCTCGACCGGGCAGTAGGAGTCTCCGAAGAAGGGGCAGACGGCGTAGATATAATTCTTCCCGCTCTGCGTCAGCGTCCATTTACCGTTGGCATCATCGGGGGATTTCAGCCGCAGACCCTTCTCGTCGGTCCGATAGCAGGTGAAGGTATATCCAGTCACCTGCTTGGCAAGCGCTTTTTCCGCTGCGTCATTTTTCCCCTCAAGGACAAAGTTGTCGCTCGGCGTCAGCTTCCCACTTGTTTTGTCCTTGCAGTAGTAGCCGTAGCCGTAGGCGGTGATCTTGCCGCCGTCATCGTGGGCGGTGCAAAGGCTGCTGCCCTCCTTGCGGGCAGTTCCGGTGAAGCCGATGTAGGAGAAGTGATAGCCGCTGTTGGCGCCGCCCTCCTCCTTTTCCCAATAGACCATGCCGATGGTTCCCATGTCCGCGTCGGTGACCCAGTCGCCGTAGTGGACGGGCTTCTTGTCCGCGGCGGTGACGCTGCTGGGATAGGGATACACCGTTTCAGAGGGGTCCGTATTCTGGTGGTTGATGCTGTGCTCTGGATCATCAACCTTGGCAAAGCCGTCCAATTCCGAAGCCAGATTTTTCATCTGCCCATGATCCCGTGGCTGCGCACCGGATGAGGTGCCCGCCTTGTAATCGTACAGGCGCACCGCTCCGGCAAAGGTATGGGTACTGCCGTTGAGGTAATAGCACTTGGTCACGCTGCCCAGATCCGTGGAGAAGCCGTTGACGTCCGCGCCCGTCACCGCGTTCAGATCCATGGCGCAGTAGCAGTTCCGAATAACGCCCCGGTTCTCGCCCGCAAAGCCGGAGATCACGGCGCTGCCGCGGATCTCCGTCAGCTTGATACTACCAATCGCATAACTCTGACGGATCTGGCCGCTGCCGTCGTTCATACCCACCAGACCGCCGGCACAATAGCTCCGGGCATAGGTGCTGGTGCCGGTGATGCTGGGAATATCGGCGCTGCATGCCTGGATCAGGCCCTCATTGAAGCCCACCAGACCGCCGAGGTAGTAGGTGCTGCCGCTGTAGGCGCTGCCGGACAGCCGATAGCCGGAAACGGCGCAGTTTTTGATTGTGCCGCTGTTTTTACCGGCCAATACGCCTGTATACACCGTTTTCCACTGGACATTGCCGCCCAATTTGGAGGTGGGGGCTTTTTCCAGCGGTTCCTCCGTTGTCACGACGATGTTCTCCAGCGTTCCCTCCGTAAAGCCGAACAGGCCGACGGCAAGGCCGTCCTTCCCGCTGGCAAAGGAAACGCCGGTGATGATATGACTGCCGCCGTCATAGCGGTGCTTAAAGGGAGTGTCTTCTTTCTGTCCGATGGGAGCCTGCTCCTTCACCGGCGTCTTGCTCTTGCCGTAGGCTGCCCACTCATAGGTACCGTAATCAATGTCCCGCTCCTGCTGGAAGGCGGCGTTTTTGGGCAGAACCTTCTCGTCGGCGTATTTGTCGTAATATGCACTCAGGTTATTGAGCTGCCGCGCCGTGCGGATGCTGACGAATTCCGGCTTTCCGGCTTCGGCCGCCAGCGCGGTCTTGGCAAAATGGGGGTTGTAGTAGTAGGCCTTGCCCGTCGCGCCCATCGTCAGCTTCGTGTAGAAGCCGTCCGGGACATCAGTGACCTCCTGCACCAGCTCCTTGGGCAGGGGAAGCAGACGATAGGTCTTTTCTGTACCGCCCTTGTCGGTGACCGTGATGGTGATCTCGGTGGCCGAATTCAATTCATAGTTCTTGCCGTCAACCGTCACCTTCACGTTTTCCTCCGGCTCGGTTTCGTAGATCATGCCGTAACCGTCGCCTGTCACCGGTTTGTCGGACAGCGCCTCAACGTTTGCGCCGAAGAAGCCGTAGCTGCCATTCTTATACAGCTCATAGTACACCAGCGCGCCGTTTTCAAACTCCGCCTGCCAGTCGCCGTAATGGGGCAGTTCCTTCAGCTTGGGATAGGAGTACAGCGTCAGGCCCAGACCTTTCATCAGGTTGTAGGCATAGGTATCGCTGTTCTTTCTGGTGAAGGCATTATTAGAAGAGTCAGAAGCGAACAGTTTCTCCGCGTCTGCGGCGTTCAGCTCATGATAGTATTTCTTTTCGCCGATGGTAGGTTTTGCCGATCCGCCGAGATAGTACACATTCTTTGGGGAAGTACCGCTTCCCCCGCCGCTGGTATTGGCTGCCGTTCCGTATGTCAGGCTTTCTCCCGTCAGCGTCGCGCAGGCGCTGTATACATTTTCCAGTTCATTGCCGGTCAGGTCGCACGCTACAAGGCCCGCAGTAGTTTTGCCCACCAAGAAACCGGCGGCATAACAATCTGTGATTTTTAACGTTGCCGTAGCAACAACTCGCCAGCCAATCAAACCGCTGGCATAACCTGCATCCGTTTCAGTGGTATCCGGATCACTGTAAAGGTAGCAATCTGCATAGGAGTGGTCAAGAGAAATCCCTCCATGCCCTATGCCCACCAGACCGCCGGCAGCGGTTTTGCCCCGGATGACCGTGGCAGCCAGACTGTTTTGGATCGTTAGCGGTTTTTCCTCTGTGCTGCCCACCAGACCACCGGCCACCTTGCCGTCGATCCGCGTGTGCTTCGTGAAGATCTCGTCTCCGGGAATGTTTTTGTCCTTGACATTTTTCAGGTACACCTGACAGCCGTCGATCGTTGTCGTGCCGTTCAGCTTTCCAACCAAACCGCCGACATTTCCGCTGCCCTTAATCTGGGCGTCGGCCAAACGGATATTTTTCAATTCACCGGCAAAGGTCTCGAACAGGCCCGCATCGCCGGTCGTGTCGGTCGTGTCGGTCGTGTCGACCGTCAGGTCATAGATCACCGGGCAATAGCTTCCGATCTTACTGCGGTAGCTGTTGATTTTAAGATTCACGAGAGGCACAAAGTTCAGCTGCGGATAGAGCTCACCCCAGCTATCGCTTTCATCGCTCTTGAATTGGATATCCCGCTCCTGCACCGCGGCGGTGATGACCTTGTTTTGGGTTTTTTCGTTTTTCAATCCGGAATCTTTCCAATCCAGATTTTGCAGATGCCGTCCGTACTTGATCACCGCCGTCCGGCCGTCGGTTCCGCCGAGCCCACCGGTTCCATGATCCCGGACCTCCGCAAACAGGCTGTTGGTGGTAACGGTCTTGGAGGTTCCCTGGATCTGGTTGTTACTTGTATCCTTCACCCGGATCGTCACCGTCAGGTTTTCGCCGGGGATTAGATGCTCGCTTGTCTTAGCATCTTTAAAGCGGTCCTGCTGTCCGAAGCGCAGATTTTTTCCTGTACTGAGATTATCCAGCACCAGCGTTGCCGTGCAGAGGTCTTTTTCCGTTTTTACGGTGTCCACCGTATTGTTTTCAATTTCAAATTCCTGAACGGTATGGCCGGACTCATCCTTTATGACGGCATAAAATTTCAGGTCATTCCTCTTATTACTGACCTTGCAGGAGGCCACCACCAGCAGCTGATCCTTATTGATGACATCCACCGTAAGGTCCAGGCTTTCGGTCGCCGCCGCGCCCACGGAATCGCCGCCGTAGTAGCCGATTTTGGCGCCATTCTCCAGTCGATTGTCGCGGTCACGCAGATCGTCGAAGTCTTTCGGCGTATAGTCCATGTTCTCCCGGCTGAAAAACACCGCGTAAACGCTGCCGCTGGAAGGGTCGAACTCCACCACCCAGTTGCCGTCCCACAGGTCCGCCTCGGCTTCCGTCTCCGGATAGATCCAGGAAGCGGCGGAATTCTCGACCCCCTTGCTGTCAGAGGTCACATAGGCCAGCGTGGTTTTCTCGTATTTATCCTTCTCTGCGTCCTTGGGGATCATGTTCAGCTTGGTAACGCCTACTCCGCCGATAGGTTGATAATAACTGTCCTGACCGGCAGCCTGAAGCCGGGTCATCCGGTTCTGCACGGCGGAAAAGATCATCTCCGCACGGCTGTCCAGCTCCGTCTGCCGAAGGTTTTTCTGAATTTTGGAGATCGGGATCATGGCCAAGGCAAACAGGATCACCAGGATCAATACCGTCACCAGCATCTCCATCAGCGAAAAGCCGCGCATATTGTTCCGTGTCGCCTTGTTTTTCATGGGGGTCCCTTTCTCCTCCGGCCCTCCGTCAGGAGGCCACCTCAAAATACGTGATCACCAGGTCCGTCTGCACCAGATCCCGGTCCTGGCCCTGATTGGTCCGGATACTCAGATCGGAGATCTGGTTCATATTCTCGCTTTCGCTCAGGGCGTCCACAATGGCCCGCGCCTGGGCGTAGGTATGGGTCTGGAAGCTCATGGTCACCGGCCGCAGAACGATGTAGCTGTCCTGCGTTGTGCTCTGGGAAAAGTCCAGAGAGTAGTCCACCGCAGAATCCAGAATGCGGTGAAGGTCCAACATGAGCCTTCTGCTGTTGTCATACTGAGGGATCGTCCGCTCCTCGCCGGAGGCCCGGACCTCCTCGATCTTGCGCTGCATCTCCTGCTTCCGCGTCAGCAGGATCAGATCCTGCTCCAGCTCGCTCTGCTCCTGAGAGGTCGTGTCCTGATACTGGGCCACCTGATCCTGAATCGGCTCAAAGATCAGCTTGAAGTAGCCCAGGAAAATAACCAGAACCACCAAAATCAGCAGCAGGACCGTTTCCCGTCTTGTCAGTTCCCGGTTCATTCCGCCACCTCCGTTTCCGGCCGCAGATAGATCCTCACGGAGAAACTCAAAATGGAAGCCGCCCTGTTTTCCTCCGTGGAAGCCACATTCAGCTCCACGCTCTGCACGATGGGCTGCTCCTCCATCACGGCGAACATCTCGGAGATCTGGTCCAGCCGCATATCGGACATCTCCACCTCGGCAGCGTCATCCAGGATCTCGACGGAGAGCACCTTGCCGCGGGGCATCATCAGGTCCTCCACCAGATCCAGCACATCCCGCCGGGGGACGGTGACCAGCTTGCCCTCACTGTCCGCCATGCCGTCCAGAGAACTGCTCCGGTACTCCGCCAGCACCTGCTCGTAGTCCGTCAGCTGCTCCTGACAGGCGGTGAGCTGGCTGTGGACCTCTCCGTAAGCGCTCTGGGCCTCGGACAGACGCCGGTACTGCTCCATCACGCCGAACCGGGCCACCAGACCCGCCATCAGCAGGATCACCGCCAGACCGATCACCAAGGTCAGCATTTCTCCGGTGCGCTTTTCCCGCTTGTTCATATTGATGCCCGTCTTGCTGGGGCATTTGATCATTTTCCGGGGGGCAGCCCCGCTGGGGGCAGGCTCATAGGGGATGGTTTCCGCCGGCTGCTGCGCCGGGACAGAGACCTCCTCCCGCTCTTTTTCCAGAATCATTTCAATCCTCCCTCACAGACGCTGCCGATGGCCCGCAGATACAGCCACGGCTCCTCGGCCGGGCGCATCCCCTCGTCCAACAGCTCCTCGCCGCCGCAGACTGTCAGGTTCACCGTGTCGGCCACGGTCTCCCGCAGGGCCATGATGGCTGCGCCGCCGCCGCAGAGATACAGCTCCTTCAATTCCCGGTCCCGGTTGTTGTAGTGGTAGAAATTGACGGCCTTCATGATCTCCACCGCCAGACGGCTGTAAAATTCCCTGGCGTAGTCCGTTTCCAGCACGCCGTTGAAATTGTTTTGCTTGTATTCATGGGCCACATGGATCTCCACGTCCAGCTTGTCGGCAATGATCCGGTCCAGATCCGCCAGACCCATGTCGATCTCCCGGACGCCCACGCACTCGCCGCCCTGCAGGAAGTGCATCCGGGTCACCCGATGACCCAGATTCACCACGCAGCGGCCGATTTCCGGCGCGCCGGTGCGGCGG
>OGJU01001983.1_pt1 | contig 11310 bp, 9 predicted proteins | sample 1572251 | NCBI WGS metagenome assembly OGJU01 (sample SAMEA2582144, study PRJEB24529) | metagenome | biome: Human gut stool | place: China | collected 2011
CGATGGTCATCGTTCCGGAATTATTATTTGTATAAACAGTCTGTTTTACTGCGTCCTTTACACTTTTCTCCGGAAAAAGCCTCTCTGCTGCATCCCGGGTTATAACAACCTTCATACCGCCTATCCCCTCTTTCAGTTCTTCAGTATTTCCGGAAATAGCGGAACCGATACGATATACATCAAAATACTCCGGAGTAACAAACTGGATACGGCAGGAAACAGCATCCGAAAGCGTATCCCGGCGAAGAGGCTGGTAATTATCCATGCTATTATAAGGAACGCCAAACCTGGATAAAGCCACTTCTTCCACGCCCGGCATCCTGCATATGCGCTCCATCGCCTCCCACAAATCTTCACCGGCTTTGGCGGGGTGTTCCCCAGGTGTCAGATACCCTTCGGCCCCCTCTTCCCGGGCGTTAAACTCAAACTTATAGGTATGGTCGAGGTCGAAACCGACCGGTGCACTGAACGTATATAATACAACCAGCAAATAATCCACAATATACCACAGGCAAACCGTCACAAGTAACAATTCCCCCAACAACCAGCTATTACTTTTCCGCTGGTTCCATATTAATTTAATGATATGTTTGATCATCTTCGTACTATTTTAACGGTTTAGTTTTCATTCAAAGCTTCTACCACCTCTTTGCGCGACATCCGGTAAGCAGGTATTCCGGCAGACAGCAGGTTCAGTATCAGGCAGAACAGGAATGCATAGAGGAATATCACCGGATTAAGCAACTCAGAAACAGACAGCATCGGTGTCCCTCCGAACACGGAAGAGATGGAGCCGAAGCTATTACTCAGCAACCAGGTTCGCAACAAAAAGATGGCGATGTAAGAGAAGAGCAGTCCGACCACCCCACCCAGCAAGGTCAGAAACATATTCTCCGACAGTATCTGCACCAGCAGACGGCCTTTGGTCGCTCCGAACGCCTTGCGTATGCCAATCTCCGGCAAGCGGCTGCGCATCCGCGACAAGGTCATGCCGGAAAGATTGATTGCAGGCACCAACAGCAGAATCACGATAATCAGCAAATACTGCACGATCGTCCTTGTCTTGTCAGGTCCGATAGCCCTCACTCCTTTAATCTCCAATTCAAGCTGCGTATCAGGTTGATCGTATAACACGAGCTTATAATCCTTCAACGAACTGTTATATTGCGCTTGCAGGTTGCTTATTTCTTTCCTGATTGTATCGAAATCGGATGCCGAACGGGCCAGGATAATCACCTGGAACCATCCCGTTATATTCTCCGCCCACGAATAATCGCTCACATCGGCAGCCGAAGCCGTATAAGGAATCCACGCCTCCGCATATGCCGCTTTGGCAATTGTGGAAATATCCTTTACCACCCCGCCAACCGTGTAAGGCTTATAAGCGATCATAATCGTTTTGCCGGCAGCATCGGCCGTGCCATATAACCGGCGGGCGGTCGACTCGCTGATGACTACCTTCTTTATACCCGAAGACACTTCCTCTTTCGTATAAGGACTGCCGGATATAAATTCGAAGTTGAAGACCTTCCAGAACACATCGTCGGTAAACATCATCAGGCAATCTTTCTTCTCCTTCCCGCCCGGCAAAGAAGCCAGCAAGCTGCGGCAGGGAGAGATAAACGACACAGCCTCGGGTGTTTTCAACGGTAGGAAACACGCTTTGACCGTACGCAAGGAAAGATAACCGTTCCCGTACTGCTCCCCTTTATAGGTCCGTCCGCCCCACCGCACATACATCATCCGGTCGCGGTTGTCCTCGGGAGAATAGTTTTCGACACGTACCTGATACGTGATCACCATCACCATGATCAGGCAGATAGCCAATGCCGTCCCCAGGATAGAGATCAGGGCCAGGAGTTTGTTCTCCTTCAGCATGGCAAGTGCTTGTTTTAAATAGATCTTATACATAATGTCAGTATTTGTTTATTCGTAATGCAAGGCTTCCGCCGGTTCGAGACGGGCCGCCTTACGGGACGGATACCAGATAGCCAGTGTGATGATAACGGCCAGCAACAGCCACGTCAGCAGGCTGACAAGCAACAGGCGGCCGACAGTCACCTCCATCACCTCCGTACTCAGCAGGCCGGCAAAGGCCACGTTCACACAGATCAGCAAGGCGGGTACGGCAGTTATGGTCAGTATCATCAATCCTTCGCCGATAAGCAACTGTTGCAGGCGGCGGCGACTGGAACCGACGGCCATGCGGAGCCCTAACTCGTTACGGCGGCGGTTCACACGGAACCAGAACGTCCCGATCACAGCCAGGAAGACATTGATCAGCAGGAATATATTGATCGCAATGTCCAGCTTTCCCCCGCTCGTATTCATCGAAGTCTCCAGATAGTTCGTACGCACATCGGGATAATATTGCACGTTAGCCAGCCAGAAGTTGCCTGCCGCCAGCCGGTGCTTCATCTCTTTCTTAAAACGGACGGCATATTCGGAAGCACTCTCCGACGCGGCATTCGGACGGACACGGAAACAGATCTGCATCTTCCCCAGCTCCTGTTCACTCATCCGCAGGATACTCCGCTCTTTCATCTCTTTAAAGACGATCGAAGGCGGCTGGCTGAACTCTTCCCGCTTAACGGCTTCCGTCACTCCCTTCACACGGTAACGCAAGGTGTCATCCTGAAGGATTAGCAACTCCCGGCCGTCCACCAGGGTCGAGCTGAAACATTTCATTGCCATCGGCTCACTGAGCAGGATACCTTCCTGAATAGCGGAAGCCAGTTCGTCCGGCGAACCGCCATCGGCCCTCTGTATCTTGAACACACGGAAATAACCAGGCGTAACACTGACGCCGAAACCATTCCGGGAAATAGAATCTTTCTCCTGCAAATAAGTATCCGAGTTGGACATATAGGTATAAGGCATCGAAGCCTCGTTCGCCAGGCCTACCACCTGCACGTCGGGATGCGTTTCCAACTGGCGGATGATACGCATGAAATCCTCTCCCGCCCCCTGGCTTCCCTGTTCGTAGGCAATATAGGAAGCGCTGGTGGAAGGGCGCACGGCCAGCGTCACCTTATATACATCCTCAAACGAGTATCCCATCGGTTGCGCCTGTGTGATCCGGCTCATCGTCATCCGGTCGACGGCATACCAGAGCAGTACGAAGACGACAAGCAGTTCTATAAACACCCAGGTATTACTGCGGCGTTGTGTCTTGATCAGTTTCAGTATATGTAACAGCATATCTATTCCTTTTAATAGTGGTTTAACGACTCAGTAATATTCACACGGATCGCACGCCAGGCAGGGATCATCGACGACATCAGGTTCAGCAGGAAGCAAACCAGGAAGGCATAGCCGAACACCGCCGGACTCAGCAGCATCCCGACTGTCAGCTCCGTCTGCACACTGCCCTGCACCATCGCAATGATACCCGGCGTAAGCAGCAACTGCTGAAAGAGCGCCACCATCCCATACGATACCAGCAGCCCGACCAATCCGCCCGGCAGCATCAGCAACAGGTTCTCGATCAGTATCTGCATCAGCAGCCGGTTCTTACGCGCCCCGAAAGCCTTCCGCAACCCCAGTTCGGAGATACGGTCCTGCATCCGCGAAGCGTTCAGGCCGGACAGGTTCAGCGCCGGAATCAGCAGGAAAAGAAAGATCAGAAACAGGAGCATCAGGTAAACCGCCGTCACGGAACCGCCCATCACGAACTGGCGGACCACATGCGTCAGATGCGTCTCCACCCCGTTCATCATACTGAGCTTTCCGTCGGCCAGGGTCGTATTATAGCGGCCGATCATCTCTTCCAGTTCACGGCTCACCTCGTCGACTCCCATCCCGTCGGCAGGCAGGATACAGACCGTCAGCAAGCCGACCGATACATCGCGCTCGTCGGAAGCCCCCATGACCAACGGCATCTAGGTATAAGGCACCCACATAGCGGCATTTACGGAGGTAGTCACGGCGGAGACATCCTTCACCACGCCGCTAACGGAATATTCGGTATCGTCCAGCAGGATACTTTTCCCCGTCACGCCGGTCGCCGTCGAAAAGATACGGCGTGCCAGCGATTCGGAAACGACCACCCGGGGGAAACCCGACTGGTACTGCTCCTCACGGAACGGGTTCCCTTCGACGAAAGAAAAAGAGAAGAGGCGCCAGAAGCTATTGTTCGTACCCATCACCTGCACCTTCTGGGGGTCGTCTCCCCCGGGAATCTGCACATAGGTGTCGCCATAAAGCAGGCTGGTGATGGCCGTATTGGTCATAAGCGCCACCTCCTTTGCCGACTTCAACGGCATCAGGCATTCTTTGGCCGAACGGACGCCCCAGAAAAAGTTACTGTTTCCTTTCCCCCGTTCATATTTCATCTGGTCGATATACAGGTATTTGCCGCGGTGCACTTCGGGTGTGATGTCAGCTGTACGGATATGGTACACGATCGCTATCACCATCACCATCGAAATGGCAAGTCCCGTCCCGATGATATACACCCCGCTGTAGAAGCGGTTTTGCCTCATCAGGTTCCAGGCTTGTTTGAAGTATTGTTTATACATGATACGGTTTTATTTGTTATGCCGGACTAAAAGCAAATGCCGTGCCACAAATATAACCCGTTGATAATAAGCAGAAAGTCTAAAACAGATAGTGTTCGATACCGAACAGTCATCACAGTATCGAACACTACATATATATCCGGCAAACAAGCGGCCGGGATTCCTATCCCCTATTCATAATGCAGCGCCTCAGCCGGCTCGATCTTTGCCGAGCGGCGTGCCGGATACCAGGTCCCTAGGCAGACGACAACAGCCAGCAGGGTAAACGTTATCACCGTATTCAGCAAGATGCGCAAAGGTGTTACATCCATATATTCTTCCGGCAGTAAATCCACCTGTACCAAATTCAGGCAAACAAGCAAAGACGGGATAAAAGCGATGACCAGCAACACCAGTCCCTCGCCTATCATCTGCCACAACACCATACGCCGGGAAGAGCCGACCGCCATGCGCAATCCGATCTCCGACCGCCGCTTGTTGATGCGCAGCCAGAAAGTCCCGATTATTCCCAGGAAGATATTGGTCAGGAAGAAGATCGAAAAACCGGAAACGCAGCGGACTATATACCCACTCCAACTGCTCCTCGCGAAAATCGCTGAGAGGCGTGATCTCCGACAAATAGAAGTTACCCACCTGCAACTGCGGACGCATCTCACGGGCAAAACGTTCGGCAAAGTCGACCGTAGCCGCCGTCTCTTTCACCCGGAAACAGATATCGGTAGAACTCCATAAATCATTCTCCCCCCGAAGCACCCTGTCCGATTCGTCCAAAGGCATAAAGAGAAAACATGCCGGACGACTAAACTCCATCCGCTTCATCAGCGTGGTGACTCCTGCCACACGCATATTCAGGCTGTCGTCGCGGTCGAAGATAAAACCTCCAATGGCGGAAGAGCCGGGAAAGACACGAAAGGAGTCGGGTGTAACGGTCAGTATCTCGGTATTCACCCGCAAGGTATCCCTCCAGTAGCTATTGTTCGAGTTGCTACGGCAATAAGGATAATGCCATTCGCCCACGCTCACCCCTTCGATATCGGGATGCCGGCGCAGGCGTTCTTCGATGCGTTTCATGTTCTGGTAAGGTTCCGGGCTGCCTTCCTCGTAGGTGACATACCCGTTTTCGTTCGCCTGCTTCAGCGCAAGGTTCAGCTTATAGGTATTCTCGATATTGAAGCCTGTCGGGGTACTGGCGGTGATGGCCAGGACGCTCAGGTAATCGACAATGTACCACATCAGTGTGGATACGACAAACAACTCCAGCACGATCCAGACGTTAAAACGCCGCTGTGTCCATATTAGTTTAAACAGATGTCTTATCATAATGTATCCTTATTTATCGTTGATTGAATCTACTATCGGACGGCGTGTCGCTTTCCATACCGGCAGCAGCGACGAGAGCAGGTTGAGCACGACGCACAACCCGAAAGCCGAAAGGAAAAGCGGCAGGTTAAACAGCATGTCGAACGTCAGTTGTACATTCCCCTCATTCATAAACCCGAAACTGCTCAACAGGTAATTACGCAACACGACCACCAGCAGCCACGACACCAGCAAACCGACCACTCCCCCGATACAGGTCAACAGCAGGTTCTCAGTCAGCACCTGCGTCACCAGGGAATGCGAACGGGCCCCGAAGGCTTTCCGCAACCCCATCTCTTCGGTACGCTCCTGCATCCTCGACGAGATAAGTCCCGTCAGGTTGATAGCCGGGACGAGCAGGAAAACCAACGCGATCAGCAGATAACGACGGATAATATCGGCATAAGACATTCTATAGTTGAGACTGCCTATCTGTGTCTGCTGCGGCGTGGAAAGACTGAAGGCATCCACATACCGTTCCTGCAAAGTCGTATTATATTGGAGACGGCGGCGATTCACCTCATCCCTGATCGCCTCAAAGCCGGCTGTGCTCTTTGCCAGCATATAAGCGCAGACAGGGCCTGCCGATCGTTCGGCTCCCCCCGCTTCCACCAGGGCAGGCACAGAGGAAACAGGCACCCAGGCATCGGCACAGGTCATCGTCATGACGGACGACACATCCTCCACCACCCCGGCCACCCGGTACTCCACCTGATTAATCATAACCCCTTTGCCAATCACATCAGCCGAACCGAACAGTTTGCGGGCATACGATTCGCTCAACACGATCCGTTTCACGCCGCTCTCATCTTCTTCATCGGTATAAGGTTTGCCATGCAGCAGCCGAAAACTGAAGACACGCCAGCAGGCTGCATCGGTAGCCATCAAACGGGTTTTATAGCGGTCGGTGCTTCCCGGTAGCTGTGAATAGACAGTCCCCATCAACTGCCCCGTACTACCCGGATCGATACGCAGGCACGCCTCCTCCACTTCGGACAGCCCGTCCAGGATCTGCCGTGCCGCATGGTACGAAAGCATCCAGTTGTAGGTCCCCACTATTTTTTAGTGGCTAGGGTTCGCGGGGGCACGGTTCAACTGCAACAGCCTGCTCCGGCAGTCTTCGGGAGCGATATCCGCGGTACGGATATAATATACGATCGCCATGACCATCACCATCGAGATGGCAAGCCCCGTCCCCAGAATATAGACGAAGCTGAAGAAGCGGTTCTGCTTCATCAGTTGCCAGGCTTGTTTGAGATACTGTTTGTACATATATATTACCTTTCTTAATTTATGTGATTCTGTTTCATCAGATTCAAAGCTTGTATGAGATATTGTCTGAACATATTACTTATCTTTGTCGTTTAACATTAATCTATGTGTGTTATGGATAAAGAGCTACCTAAATCAAAAATGACCGTTAAACCCGGCAAACTATTCGTCAAACTGAGTAAAAGCCAGTTGCCCGGCCAGGAACCGTTCTTTAGAGGGACACTTCCCAACCATCCGAGCCTGACACTCGACGATATCGCCGAACGGGCCGTCAGAAACCGCAGTTCGTATTCGCACGGAACGCTCATCGCCTCTTTCAACACCATGCTGGAAGAGATATACGGGGCGATTGAAGACGGCTTCAACGTCGACTTCGGCCTGGGGCGGACGGAACTGACCGTCGGCGGCCGCTTCAAGACCGAATTTGAAAAGTTCGACCGCGAACGGCATGCCATCCGTATCAACCTGCGTCCTTCACCACGCCTCAACCAGCTGGCCGACTGGTTCCCCGCAGAGGTTATCCAGTTCTTCCCGAACGCCCCCCTTCCCAACGAAGTCAGCATCCACAACGACCGTTACCTCAACCAGGAAGGCCGAGAGTTTTGCGTCATCCCTGCCGGCTATACCCTTCCGCTCTTTATCCACGGCAAGCGGCTGAAAGTGATGGGCGACCATCCCGATGTCGGGATCGTCATCCGGCAGGAAGAAGGCGAAATAAAATATTTCATCGAACCTCGCATGGTCTTCATCAACGAATCTCCCAGCCTTGCCTTTCTGCCGCCCGAGCCGCTGACACCGGGCAGGTGGGTGATAGAGGTGTGGAGCCAGTACAATGCCAGTTATCGCCTCTATAAGGAGCCTCGGATGGGGATGGTTACCCTTACCGTCTCCGCTACTACCGCATCGGGATGCGGTGACTAACTACACCGGGGTGCGGCTATCATCCGCATCAGGGTGCGGGACTCAACAGCATCGGGGTGCGGTAGCATCCTACCTTAGGCTATCCGTTACCCTTGCTAACCGGAAGAGGGACGGTCCCTGTGAAGGGAGGGAAGGCATTAGCCCAGGCTATGACACACCCCCTGCCCCCTCTCGAGAGGGGAAAAGTTACCATCAGTATCTGAAAGAACACTTGAGAGAGCCTGCTTAACTACCGGTATCGGCCATCCTAAGAGAACGCTTTGCGTTCTTGGAAAGGCCTCAGCGGGTGAGCGTTAAGCGAAGGTGAAAGACGGAGCGTCCGGAGGCTGTGCTGTTTGAGCGCAGCGAGTTCACAGACGACAGCGTAGTCTTTCACCGGAGTAGAGAAGCCGGTGCAGCCTTGATCTTTTGGTTACTTTTCTATCAAGAGAAAAGTAACAATCCTATTGAACCTGTCGTCCGTCGAAGAAACGCACTGTGCGGCTGGTCTGCTGTGCCTGCGCTTCGTTGTGGGTTACCATCACGATGGTGCGGCCGTCTTCCTTATTCAGGCGGTGGAGGATATCCATGACCTCGATACCCATCTTTGAATCCAGGTTACCGGTCGGCTCATCCGCCAGGATAATCTCGGGATTCCCTACGATGGCACGGGCGATGGCTACAAGCTGGCACGGACCGCCGGACAAGTGTGTCGGGAAGTGGCGCATGCGGTGGCTCAGTCCAACCTTTTCGAGAACGGCTTCGGCAGCCTTGCGGCGTTCGGAAGAAGAGACGTTGCGGTAGAGCAGCGGGAGTTCAACGTTATCCAGTACGTTCAACGAATTGATCAGGTGGAAGGACTGGAAGACGAAACCGAGCGTCTTGTTACGGAAGGCGGCCAGTTGTTTGTCGTTCATACTGACCGTATTGGTTCCGGCGATCTCGACTGTACCGGCTGTCGGGGCGTCCAACAGTCCGATGATGTTCAGCAAGGTGGACTTTCCGCAACCGGAGGGGCCCATGATGCTGAGGAATTCTCCCTTCTGGATATCCAGATTCACATTCTCCAAGGCAACTGTTTCGATCTCCTTCGTACGGTAGATCTTCTCGAGGTTTGTTAATTTGATCATGATGTTTGATATTTAAATTGTTATTATTGTTCTTTATTCATAATGCAACGCCTCCGCCGGTTTCATCCGTACCGCCTTGTACATCGGGAACCAGATGCCGAGGCTGATCATACCCGCCATCAGCAGGTAGGCTCCTCCGAAGGTGACCGCGAAACGCCACCAGGTATAAGGCAAACGGATGGTATCGAGCATATCGAAATACAACATATTCAGGATAAAAACCAGCACCAGCGGGACAGTCAGCACCAGCAACATCAATCCCTCGCAATTCAGCAGACTACCAATCCGGCTACGGGTGGAACCCAAAGGCATACGAAGCCCGAGCTCACCCTGCCGTGCCTGCGTGCGTAACCAGAACGTCCCGATAATACCGAAGAAAACATTGATGAGCATGAAACTGACCAGGGCAGACTTCTTCTTCATGGTGTCTTCGGATTTCTTCAGTATCCCGGTGCGCATCTCGCCGAGGGGAACAACGCTGGAAACATAGACGTTATTCACCGTCAGCCGTTCGCCCATTCCTTGCAGGAACCTTTCCATGTCTTCCGGACGGAAACCGGATTTCATTCGCACCAGGCAGTCGATGCCCACCGCCTGCGCCTCTTCGATCTGCCTGATCATTTCAGGCTGCGAAGGGATATAATAAAAGAAAGGGATACTCTTCTTATACTCCGATTCGCGGACAGGGCCTGAGACAGCCAGGATTGCCATCTCATCGGTGTTGTCGGGATGATACTTGACGGCCTTGCCCCGGGCGGAGACGTCCGCTCCGTAAAAGACCCGCTCCAGGTCGGAGGTGATAACGCCGCCTGTCCGCCGTCCGATCTGCGGGCCCAGCAGGTTGCCTTCGGTATCTTTCATCCGTAGCACCGTGAAATACTCGGGACTGACGGTAGACTGGCGGAAGTTCGCCTTGATGAACGTATCCGCATCCGCCCGGTAGAGTTGCGACCAGGAACGGTTTTCGGTGTACACACAGCCGACATGGGAGATGGAGACCTCCTCTACCTCGGACGCCTGTCGGAGCAGTCCCGCCAACCGAAGCACGTCCTCCCCCTGGCGGGTGGTCAGCAACGAATCGTCCACGTATCCCGGAGTGCCCGGCGCGAGGATACCCAACTGCACCTTATACGTATCTTCGATGTCGAACCCCAGAGGCGAATAGTAAGTGTATTTATCGACCAGCAGCGAATCCGTCATTACCCACAGGATACTGACTACGACCAGCAGTTCGGCAAATATCCAGCCGTTGCTGCGGCGCTGGTTCCAGATTATTTTCAGTATATGCTTTATCATCTTCCTTTCGTATTTATATCGTTACATCTCTTCGGATTCTTCGCCTTTCAATGAAGCGGCTATCTGCTGGCGGGCGATACGCAGGGCAGGAATACCCGCAGAAAGCAGGTTCAGCAGCAGGCAGAACAGCAGGGCAACCAGGAAAAGCCCGGGTTTGAACAGCATATCGCTTTGCAGTACCGTGTCCGCCTTTTCCAGCAGGAAGCTGCGGCAGAGGGGCAACAGCAGGAACGAGAGCAGCAAGCCGATTACGCCACCTACCAGGGTGATCACCCCGTTTTCGTAGAGGACCTGGCGAACCAGGTCGCCGTAAGTCGCTCCGAATGCCTTGCGGATTCCCATTTCCGAACGGCGTTTCTGCACTGCCGACTGGGTGACGCCCATCAGGTTAAGGGCCGGTACGAGCAGGAGGAAAAGTAGCAGGCCGCCCATCTCCGTCAGGTAGTCCTTCAGCTCGACCTTGATCTGTCCGCTCGTACCGATCGCTTTGTCGAAACGGCTGATAGGGTTATGGAAAAAGTTGATCTGCGCCTCTTTCTTTGTGGAGTTGTAGCGGGCCATCTGCCCCTTCAGTTCCTGGCGGATGGTGTCGAAACCGGACGTCTCACGGGCCAGCAGGCAGACGTTGAAGGCCCCCGACATATTCTCCATAAACGCCATATCCGACAGGACCAGGTTAGTGGTATAGGGCGTCCAGACCTGTCCGTAGGCGGTGTCGGCGGCACGGCTGACGTCTTTCACGACACCGCAGATCGTATAGGACATGCGGTCGATGATAACGGGTTTGCCGACAACCTGGGTAGTACCGTAAAGTTGCTTGGCGACGCTTTCAC
>OGJU01001987.1_pt1 | contig 11300 bp, 10 predicted proteins | sample 1572251 | NCBI WGS metagenome assembly OGJU01 (sample SAMEA2582144, study PRJEB24529) | metagenome | biome: Human gut stool | place: China | collected 2011
AACGAGCCAAAGTCCGCGCTTGCGCGAGACCTTGGCGACTGTCGCGATAACAAGGAGAAACTCGCGAAGCGTGTTTTCACTTGTTTACAATTTATAATAGTGACAATCTGTCATTTTTTGCGTCCACCCTATTGACTGGAAAGAATGGAAATGTTACGATATTTAGATGTTCAAAATATTTTAGACAAAAATGATTTGATTTTACAGGAATCCGGCTGCGTCGGATCAGAGAATGAAAGAGGAAATACCTATATGAAGAAGATTGGAATCGTAACAGACAGTCACAGCAGCATCAGCCAGGAAGAGGCGGAAAAACTTGGAATTTTTGTCCTGCCGATGCCGTTTTACATCGATGGGGAGTGCTATTACGAGAGCGTGACCCTGTCCCGCGAACTGTTTTTTGAGAAGCTGGCGGCCGGAGCGGATATTACGACGTCCCAGCCATCACCGACTGCAGTGATGGAAATCTGGGACAAGGCGCTGGAGCAGTTTGAAAAGATCCTTTATATGCCGATCAGCAGCGGTCTCAGCGGTTCCTACGAGACGGCGATGATGTTGGCGAAGGATGAAGCGTATGAGGGGCGTGTTCTCTTTGTCGATGACGGACAGGTTGCGGCTCCGCTCCACCAGATGGTATTAGATACGTTGGATATGATCGAAAAGGGATATGAGGCGGAACAGATCCGTGATCTCCTTGAAAGGGCGGGAGACCGGATGATGATCTATATCGCGCTCCAGACGCTGGAGTGCTTAAAGAAAGGCGGAAGAGTGACACCGGCGGCAGCGGCATTGGGATCTGTGTTTAATATCAAGCCGATCCTGAAGCTGCAGACAGGAAAGCTGGACTCCTTTAAGAAATGTCACGGGATCGTAAAAGCAAAGAAGGCGGCCATCGAGGCCATGCAGGCAGAGATCCGGGATAACTTTCAGGACGCGTTAAATGACGGCGCCCTTCACCTTCTGGCATCCTCCAGCGGAACGGACGAGGAGAATGCGGCATGGGTCGAGGAGATCAAGGAGGCATTTCCGGGCGTTCCGCTTCTCTACGATAATCTGTCCCTCGGCGTATCCTGTCATATCGGACCGGGTGGAATGGGAATCGGGTGCGCGGTGGCACCGGATTATAAGAGAGTGTAATGCCGGGGATATGGTTCTTTTGCAGAATGTGTGCCGGGTAGAAGCTGATTGTGGAATTCGATAAGAGTTTCAGATAGAAGTTGTAAGCTCTGTGAGTGTTGCGTGTATACAAAATTTGTCTTATAATAGAAGACAGACCATAAAAAATGAATGTTGTTTTGCACACCGGAAAACACAATCCTGCAGCAGGGCGAAGGTCTGCAGGCAGGGCGGTGCAGGCGCGCATAGAAGGAGGTAACGATGGAATACCGCAGATTTGGAAATACGATCATAGCAAGGATCGATCAGGGTGAGGATGTCCTGGAGAAGATGAAACGCATCGCGATGCTCGAGGACGTAAAGCTCGCGAGCGTCAGCGCATTAGGTACATTTTCTTCCATGACCGTAGGAATTTATGACCTGGAAAAACGTCAGTTTATGGGGAATGATTTCGAGGGAATGTTTGAGATTGTCTCCTTCACAGGAACCATCAACACGATGGACGGCAAGTATTACAGCCACATCCACGCGGCGGTAGCCGACGCGAAGGGCAATGTGTACGGCGGGCATTTAAGTCATGGCATTATCGGAGCGACCTGCGAGATGGTGATTACGGTGATTGACGGAGTTGTGGATCGTGTAAAAGATGAGGAGACAGGACTCAATGTCTTTAACTTTAAGTGTTAAAGTGCAGAAAGGTAACTGCTCAGCAGGTCTGCGCGTAACTGTGAAGGTACTGAATCGTTACATATTTTTGTGAATTGTGATAAGAGATAAGAAAAGATCGATAAGGAGCAGGCTATGGAACAGATGATTCCGGGATTTCTGGAAGAGATGTTGAAAAAACAGTATGGAGAAGAAGCTTTCGCGAAGATCCTCGCGGGATATCAGGCGAGACGTCCGGTGACACTCCGGGTCAATCCCTTAAAGGCGGACCGGAACACGGTAGAACAGGCACTTACCGGTGCAGGGATCGCGTTTAAAGATGTATCATGGTATGAGGATGCGATGATCATCGAGGGCGCAAGGGAGCCGGAGATCCAGGAACTTCCGATCTACAGGGAAGGTGGAATCTATCTCCAGAGCCTTTCCTCCATGCTGCCGCCTCTGTCTCTCGACACGAAGCCGGCAGAGTCCATGGCTGCCGCCCCGGGCGGAAAGACGACCCAGATGGCGGCGATGACGGGAAATCAGGCGCAGATCACGGCCTGTGAGAAGAATAAGGCGCGGTCGGAAAAGTTAAAATACAATCTGGAAAAACAGGGGGCGTTTGGAACCTACGTGATGGTGGAGGACGCAAGAAAGCTCGACGATTTCTTTTCCTTCGACCGGATCCTCTTAGATGCGCCCTGCAGCGGAAGCGGAACCGTAGAAGTGCGGGACGGCGTCTGCCGGACAAAGATCTCAAAGGAACTTGTGGAAAGATCCGCAAGAACGCAGGAAGAACTGTTAAAAAAAGCGCTGAAGCTTTTAAAATCCGGCCATGAGATGATATACTCAACGTGTTCGATCTTAAAAGAGGAGAATGAAGGTCTCTTAAAGCGCGTGTTAAAGAGCGCGGGTGGGGAACTTGTGCCGATCGGGGAAGAGTGGACGAAGGAACTTCCGTTACTTCCGAACGCGATGCCGGGGACGCTTCTCGTGGGACCGGATGAATTGTTTGAGGGATTTTTTGTGGCGAAGATCAGAAAAAAATAGAAGCTCCGCGAGGAACTTCTATTTTTTTGCAAAAAACGCTTTAAGCTTTTATTCCGCCCTGCGGTTCTCAACCTCGATCCGTTTCAGCTCAGGCATGATCGTGATCAGCATCGTGAGAATGCAGGCGGTTCCGCCGATGACATTGGAGACCGGCTCAGCGAGGAATACGCCGTCGGTTCCCATATGCATGACGTAGGGGAGAAAGTAGGTCAGCGGTACAACGATGAATACCTTGCGGAGCAGGGAGAAGAAGATCGCAAAGACCTTCTTATTCAGGGATTTAAATACCGCCTGACCGATGTACTGGAGGTCCATAAAGATAAAAGCTGCAAAATACATGTTCAGCGCAGGAACCGCATCCTGGATCAGCGCCGCGTCCGAGCTGAAAATACGGATCAGCGTTTCCGGGATGAGGATGATCATGCTCCACATGACGGCCGTGTAACCGAAAACGAGGAGACTCATGATCAGAATGGATTTCCGCACGCGTCCCGGTCTGCGGGCACCATAGTTGTAGCTCAGGATCGGGGAAGTTCCCTCTACCATGGCGTGAATCGGTGTCTCGACAAGCTGGCGCACACTGGAGATGATGGTCATGACAGAGATATAGATATCGCCGCCGGTGACGGAAAGGATATTGTTGCAGCAGATCGTCACGAGGCTGTTTGTTAGCTGCATGATAAATCCGGCCGCGCCGAGGCTGAGGATATTTTTCGCATGTCCGGTACATTCCGGGATCTCATTTTTATGAAGGAACCGCAGCTTTAACTCGGATTTTTTCGTGAGGAAAAACAGGACGAAGGCGGCGGACAGGCACTGGGAGATCACGGTGGCGATGGCCGCGCCGCGGACACCGAGTCCGAGGGCAAAAATAAAGAGCGGATCAAGCACCAGGTTTGTTCCGGCACCGATCGCGACGGATAACATGCCGATGCTGGAGTAGCCCTGGGCGTTGATAAACGGGTTCATGCCGACCGCGATCATTGACGGCAGGGTTCCGATCAGATAGAGCATCATATACGGATAAGCGTAAACGATAGCATCAGCGGAAGCGCCGAAGAGGATCAGGATCGGGCGGGCAAAGAGGAAGCCGACCGCCATCAGGATCACCGCGCAGACACAGAGCATCGTAAAAGAGGTGTTCATAATGCGCCTTGCTGTGTCAGAGTCCTTCTTCCCGCGGAAGATCGAGAAGAGCGGCGCACCGCCGGTCCCAAAGAGGTTGCTGAAGGCTGTGATGATGACAATGATCGGAAAGCATAAGCCGACCGCGCCGAGAGCGGCTGTTCCGATCTCCGGGATCCGCGCGATGTAGATGCGGTCCACGATATTATATAGAAGGTTTAAGATCTGGGCAATCAGCATGGGGAGTGCGGCTCCGAGGATATTGCCCGTTATGGTTCCGTTTTCAAAATCAATCCGTTTCATATGCATGGTAGATTCGATTCGATCCTTTCTAAATTTTCTCTTGCGTTTCAAGTATAGCATCCCCTATAATATATGTAAATTATTGTTTTTGTATAGAAATAAAATAAAATTTATATAATAAAAGAAGATTTTTTGCATTCAGACTATGATTTTTACGATCCGGGATCCGGATTCCACAATTCGCACCGCTGCGAGAGTGGAGGTCCGCAGATCGCCGGTCAGACAGGAGAGATGATGGAGATCAGACAGTTGGAATACTTCCGGGCCATCGTTGACGCCGGAACCATCAGCGGTGCGGCGAGAGAGCTTCATATGACACAGCCGCCGCTAAGCTACCAGATGAAAATGCTGGAGGAGGAACTTCAGGTGCCGCTTTTTATCCGCGGCATGAAGCATATCACACTGACGGAGGCAGGAAAAACGCTCTACGAACAGGCGGGAAAGATCCTGATGCTTTCGGAGGTAACGAAGCGTGAGGTCATAAAATCAAGTCAGGCGGCGACGATCCATATCGGAATGACTCCGTCCACCGTGTCCATGATGTCCCATTACCTGATGCGTTTTGCAAAAAGCCATCCCAATATCCATTTTGATATCCACGAGGGATCTACATTCACGATGAGGGATCAGCTTGAGAACCGGATCCTTGACCTCACGACCCTGCGCACGCCAATTACGTTAAGGGGCTGTGAGACGAAAACTCTGGCCGAGGAACGCCTTCTCGCCATGGCAGTTCCGGAGTTCCCTCTTTTAAAAGGACGCACATCGCTTCAGCTGCAGGAGCTCTCGGAACAGCCCCTGATCCTGTCCCACCGGTTTCAGAAATATATCGCCTCGAAGTTTGAGGAAGCGGGACTTGTCTGCGATATCTACCTTGCCTGTGAAGATGCAAGGACCGCGATCACGATGGCGGAACGGGGAATGGGGATCGCGATCCTGCCGACTTCGATGCTGGAACTTTCTGATAAGCTGAAAGCATGTGAGGTCTGTGATGCCGATTTTACAACAGAGGTCCTTCTTGCCTGGAGAAAAAGTCGGATTTCGTCGGAAATACAGGAATTTCTGGAATTTTGGAATTGAGAAATGTATTCGTGGAATGCATGAATCTTGAAAAAATCTTGCGAGCAGCTTTTGCAGGCAGATTAGACGAGTGATTTTCAAAAAAACATGCGGTCCTGGAAGCAGACTCGCAGATCGGATACTTTTTTAAATTAACTTTAGAAAGCGTAAAAAGTATGAAAATTTCATATAAGAACGATGAAGGATCGTCTAAGACAAGCCGTCCATGACATAATACACATTATGTCATGGACGGCTTTTTTGAATGAAAAAATGTATGATCGGAAAACGATACGGAAGTCTCGTGGTAATTGAAAAAGTGAAGATTTCAGGGAAACCGAAAACCTATTGGCGGTGTCAGTGTGACTGCGGGAATACGTGCACCGTACAAGATGCACACCTGAAAAACGGACATACGAAGAACTGTGGCTGCAGGAGACGGATCCGAATCCAGGAAAAACGCCTTGATCTCACCGGACAGCGGTACGGCAGGCTTGTGGTTCTGGGACCTGCAGCGGAGCTGACAGAAAAAAAGGAAGGTACGATGGAGCAAAGTGGATCGTCCGAAGGTGATCGCGCGGATCGTCCGGGAAGGATGAGTGACTACTGGCTTTGCCAGTGTGACTGTGGAAAACAATGCATCTGCCGAAAAGAGAATCTCCGCTCCGGGGTCACAAGAAGCTGCGGCTGTCTTCAGGAAGCACAGAGAAAGGTAAATATGAAGAAAGCCATCCATTTTATGGACGGAACCTGTGTGGAGCGGATCGCGTGCAGAAAGACATTTTCCAATAATACTTCCGGTCATCGCGAAGTATACAGAAGAGAAAACAACCGATGGAGAGCATCCATTGGCTTTCAGGGAAAGTCCTACAATCTTGGCAGCTTCGCAACCTATGAGGAGGCAGTTCAGGCGCGGCTGGACGCGGAAAAGCGGTTATATGATCCATTTTTAGCGAAATATCGCGAAGAAAATTCCTGAGGACGCAGGGGGATCACAATACTGATAAAAACACTTCCAACCGCAGGAATACCGGGCAGCTTTGCTACATAGAATGCAGTTTAGGGAGTGATTTTTATAAATTTTTAAGGAGCAAGGGGGAAAGGAGGAGCTTTGTGAGCATACAGAGGCAGAAGAATCCTGTGTGCAGCAATTGAAATATTGACTCACAGTAACTGTTCGACAGAGATACAGTTACGATCCACGATTCAAAGAAGGAGGAAAAGAGAGATGAAGAAGCGCGGAATGAAAAAACGTGTTATGGCAGCACTCATGACGGTCTGTATGGTCGTTGGGTCTGTGCCGGGGGTGTCGTTGGCGGATGTGTCAGGTGAACCATCTGGTACGCTGACACCGGCTGCAAAGAAATATAACTTTGATGGAACAGCGTCAACAGCTACAGATCCGGATATTGAGCTTAACAAGACAGCTGCATATAACGGAACATTTACTGAGAACGGTCAGACAGAACTTACAAAGACCTTTGAGGTTGGAACGAAACTCACGCTTGCGGATATTCCTGCATCCAAGGGTAAGAGCAGCAGTTACAGCGATCAGACCTGGGATAAATTCCCGGTTGGATATATTGTAGGAAAAGATGGAACGACCTTCACGATCACCTACAAGTGGAGATCAAGCGGCAGTGGCAGTGATTATGACTATGGCACCTCCACAAGAGGCAAAGCCACAAACGCAGCTGGTAAGTCCGGACGTTGGATCTTAGAGGGCGGCGGGTTCACGGAGGATAACGGGACAACACAAGAGGACACATGTACACCGGCTGGCATGAGATCGACGGCAAGTGGTATTACTTCAACACAGCATCCGACAAGGGAACACTTGGCGCAATACTTGCGAACACCACAACACCGGATGGATATCAGGTAGATGCAAATGGAGCATGGATCCGGTAATTCCGGCAGGAAACCTTCATGGCTCACCGGGCGCGGGATCCTCATAGCAGTCATGTTTCTTTTGGGACTGGGAATCTTTCTGTACCCGCATATCTGTGACTGGTACTATCAGTATCAGTTCAACAAGGCGATCGCGGCGTATGACCGGTTTCAGGGGATCGACTGCGAAGGAATGATCCAGGCGGCCAGAGAGTACAATGAAAGACTTGCAAAGAAAGAGGAACAGTTTCTGGTTCCCGCAGAGGAACGGGAGGAGCTTGACCACCTTCTGGATCCATGGGAAACAGGGATGATGGGATATGTGGACATTCCGAAGATCGGGGTCCACGTTCCCATTTACCACGGAACGGAAGAGCGGGCGCTTCAGTCGGGCGCCGGTTTCTGGTATGGGACAAGCCTGCCGGTGGGCGGTGAAAATACCCATTGTGTGCTGGCCGCCCATAACGGTCTTGTGAAGGCGAAACTGTTCACTGACCTGGACAAACTGGAAGTGGGAGATCGGTTCACTCTGGATGTCTTAAACGAGACATTCACGTATGAGGTGGATCAGATCCTCGTAACACTTCCGGAAGAGACGGAAGAACTTTATGTCCAGAACGGAAAAGACCTTGTGACGCTTTATACCTGTACTCCGTATGGGGTAAATACCCACAGGCTCCTTGTCCGCGGACACCGGGTAACAGAACCGGAAGAATGATGGAAAAAATGCGCCGGTTCACAAAAAAGTGAAAACGGAGCTTTTTTCGACATAAATTGACATGGAGGGAATCGAAAATGAAAAAGAAAATGAACAAGGTTTTAGTAGTCTGCACAGCGGCAGCAGCGATGACAGCATTTTCAGGAACCGCTTTTGGGGCAACTCTCGATCTGGAGTCAAAGACAGCGGTTGCTGACGCGAAGGATGGAGCCGGGGATATCCAGGAGGCCATAAATCAGATCTCGGGGAACGGAAATAAAGATGGGTGGACCATCAAAATAAAGTCTGGTACATATGACCGATTTACAATTCCGGCAGATTTTAAGAACATCACGGTTGAGGGAGAGAAAAACAGCGTTATTCAGGTGATGAATGCGTCAGTGGCAGACAACCTTTCAGATGCTGGCGGAATTAACGCGTTTGGCAGTAATATTACTTTAAAAGGACTTACAATTGATGCTGGAAATGTACCGGCTGAAGAGGGAAAGTTTACAGCAGCGGTTTCCAATCACAATGGCGCAGTAGGTGGAACTGGCTTTTCTCTTCATGTTGAAAACTGTACGATTAAGGGAACAGATTCACAATTTGCGGATGGTATTTTATTTGACAGTCCGGGATTTGATGTGAAAAATTGTAAAATTTCAGGTTTTAAGCAGGCAGTTGAATTCTTTGGAGATAATTTTGTAGTTCCGGAATCTGGAAATATGGTCAGTGGGAATACGGTCCGTGACTGTAGCTTTGCTATTCATGGATATTTTGGCGGCGGCTCGGATGGCGGAGGACTGAGTTTTAAGAATAATAAGGTAACCGGTACGGATGATCTGCGCGCCAAAGTAGTGATTCAGGATCTGAGTAATACAGGGGCCGTTCGCGCGGATATCTCTGGAAACACATTTGTGAATGCACTTGTGGGACTTGTGAATCTGAGAGAAAACGGGAAAACGATCTCACCAGTATTGACCTCCAATGAGATGGGCGTAAACAGTTTTTATGTTGAGGCGGTGGAGCCGGGAACCATTGAATTTTATGCGACATATCATGCGCCGGAGAACAGCGAAGGCTGCTGGAGAGTGACAGGAATTGAAGATTTTGGCATTGATGCCGGATTAAATCCGGATGGATCCAAAGCAAAGATCGAGGAGTTGGTGGATGCAGCGAATGAAAGTGGATCCAGAACGTTGAGCATTACGGGAATTGATGAAAACAATCTGATCAAAACGTTCACTTATTTTAAAGATGGAATTTACTGGGACAGCGATAAGGAAAGTAAACCGTCGGTGGACAAAAAAGCGGATGGTCAGGACCGTATCGAGGCAGCAAGGCCAGGAGATGTTATTTCTTTTACACTGGAATCCAATCTGCCGCAGTCACTGTCAGCGCAGGTAAAAAGACGTACTCCAAATGACGACAGACCAGATGATGACAGACCATATATTATAGAAAAGAAGTCTTATCAGCTGATATTCCATGATAAGATGAGCAGTAATCTTTCTCTTAATCAGGCTACATTGAAAGTCGAAATCATGAATAATGGAAAGCTTGTGGAACTGCCGGAGAAATATTACATGGTGCGTACAGATCTTGAAGGTGAGACTTTCCGGGTAACAGTAGGACTTGTGGCAGCGTTTAATGATGGTCAGATCTCGTATGATCAGCTGAAGAATGCGGCACAGATCGTCGTATCTTATGACGCAACGGTAAAAGACAGTGTTATCAATGGAGACAAGGTGGAGAACCGTGCATGGGTCAACGACAGCGAAGAGGATATCGTTGACGGCCCGGTCATCGATCCAGATGTTCCGTCCACCGGTGGAGTTGGAACAAAAGCCTTCACAGCAGCAGGAATCGCCCTGATGGGAGTTGCAGCAGGTGCTGTGATCGTGACAGGTAAGAAAAAGAAAGAAGAACAGTAATTCAGACTTTTCGGATTGTTGCTAGTTATGAGAACGAGGTAGAGACATGAAAAAATCATGGAAAAGTTTCATGACCGTCACCGCAGCCGCTGCTGCGATGACGGCTGCCATGGCATTTTCTTCGTTGGCGGCTGGGGCGAAGGTAGATGATGACCTTCCGGAAAACCGTCATATCGTATCGGTAGCTTCCGGCGGATATGAGACGGGATTCCAGATCAAGGCGGCTCATGGCGCGGACATCTACGAGACGACAAGTTATCCGATCGATAAAAAGGCAGACGGCGAGGATGAGATCGGAACCGTAAGCCAGGGAAAGAAGATCGAGTTTACACTGAACTCCAGTCTTCCAAAGCTGCTTGCACGCTATGCTGTAACGGCATCCAACGCCTCACCGGCAAACTCCGCAAGGGAGATTCGCAAAGTCCGCGTACACAGTGCGTCCGGCGCGGGAATAGTCCGCGTACACAGTGCGTCCGGTGCGGAGACAGTCCGCGTGTACAGCGCATCCGGTGCCGGAAGAGCGGGAAGCGTAATCAGGGACAACTACGACAATGAGATTGCCAGACAGTTCCTTTTAGCAGATGAAAAATATGCGATCCCGGATTCTGTTGTGGAGACCATGGTCTTCCACGATGAGATGAACCGGTATCTGAAGTTTATCGACGGTACGCTCCGTGTGACTGCGGGCAGGGATGGAAAAGAAGTTCCTTCCGGGTATTACACGGTAACAGCCAGTGGTTCCAACGCATTCCGGGTTGAGGTTGATCTTGTAAACCTCTTTAATACCGGAATCATCGATTATGAAGATCTGACGGGTGAAAATCCGATTACAGTGACCTATGAAGCGGTCGTGACAGACGACGCGATCCAGGGGGACGAGCTGTTTAACGAAGCCTGGGTCAACGATGGAGAACATGACTCCGTGGAAGGTGCGGTCCTCGATAAGAAGGTTCCGTCCACAGGCGGAATGGGACGGGGAATGTTCACGGGTCTTGGACTCCTGTTTATGGGCACAGCGGCAGCAGCAGGGAAGAGAAAAAGAAGCATGTAGATCAGATACAGAAATCGATGTAGAAGGAAGGAATCCAAGATGACAGGAATTCGGAAAAAGAATAAGATCCTGGGCTTTATTTTTGCCGTGCTTGCGGTATGGATGGTGATATTTCAAAATCCGTCCTACGCGGCACAGCGGTGCAGCCTGAATGTAAAAACAGAACAGGCCGGAATGACGGTATATCTCTATCGGGTTGCAGAAAAACAGGCGGGTGTCTATGTACTGAATGAGAATTTTCAGGCTTCCGGCGCGGATGTTTCCGGAGGAGGCTCCAGAGAGGCTGCGATCACTCTGACAAATTTTGTGAAGGCGCAGGGGACCCAGCCTTACCGGACCGGAACGGGAAGCGGAAAACATGTGTTTTTTCGGAATCTTCCGGATGGAGAGGCTCTCTACCTTGTGACGGGGGATCCGCTGACCGTTG
>OGJU01001991.1_pt1 | contig 11289 bp, 10 predicted proteins | sample 1572251 | NCBI WGS metagenome assembly OGJU01 (sample SAMEA2582144, study PRJEB24529) | metagenome | biome: Human gut stool | place: China | collected 2011
ATGCAATTACAGAGGATGAAAGAGAAGCATATATTGGTATCTACCGTCTTTTCCGCCAGATAGAGAAAACAGATGGTGCGGCAATCGGAAGTGTAGTCGCTTCTGGGGCAGAAATGAATTTCAAGAATATGCTTTCAGCAGTGCGTACAAGCCGTCATAAAAATATGGATATATCCATAGATGATGGATTCGGTGGATTGGAGAAACTGATTGCCAAAGGACAGGCAATTGACGAACAGATCATGGCAGGCTATCAGGACAGCCCATCCCAGGAGTATCAGCATCAGATGCAGTATTATGCTGCATTGTCCGGGGAAATCAAAGATGAACTGGTTCAGAAAACAGATGTAGATACATTGAAGGAAATGGACATTCAAGCCGATACTACAATAGAGCAGTTTGCACAGGAACTGAAACAGGCGTCTGAAGTAGACCAGTCGTCCAGACAGGATATGGAACAGGAGAGAGTACATAATTTCCGGGATTCCATGCAGTCTGCACAACAGGTTGAGGATAGTGTTATCCAGTCATTGATTGATTATGAACAGCCTGTCAGTGTGAACAATATCCAGGCAGCAGAATTATTACTTATGGAGAGAGGTTCCCTCTATAAGCAGATATTTGGAAGAAGCGGTGCTGCCAGCGTAGAAAATGACACGAGTGTCAATGATGCTTTTGATTCTGTTGGAGATATAGAACATGATACTCTATGGCAGAAGGCAGAGGATGCAGCCAATAACCTGACAGATAAGAGCAGTGCAGTCAGTGCATATCAGGAGCTGATTGGAGAAGCAGTCAGTGCAGTTGAAAATATGGTTCATACCTCTGACAATATCATTGATGTGAAAGCTGCACAGATGTTGTATAAGGGCTTGTCTCTTGCAGGCAATCTTGCCAGGGAAGAAAATTATGAGCTTCCTGTTAATATCAAGGGTGAGCTGACATCCATTAACCTGAAAATATATCATAACAGCAGTCAGATGGGTAAAGTCACTGTTACGATGGATACAGATACACTTGGCAAAGTGGCAGCGGATTTTGATATCAGTGAAGAGAAGATTTCAGGTATGATCGCCTATGATAAGAAAACATCCGGACAGGATATAAAAATATTACAGGACAATCTTCAAGAACAATTCTCCAAAGCACAGCAGGAGAGTGGTCAGAACAAAAAGATATCCATTAGTCTGGCTGAAACAAAGACACTTGATCTGAACAGATTCGGACAGGATAGGGACGTAGAAGAGTCTGAAAAATTATCTACCAGGGAATTGTATCAGACAGCAAAAGCCTTTATTACAGCTTTAAAGAGTCTGGATCAGCAGTACGAAGCCTGACAGAATAACATTGCATAAAAGATAGGAGAGAAAGAACATGAGAATTAATTACAATATATCATCCATCATTGCAAGAAATTGCCTGAACAACAATGATACCCGTTTATCAGACTCTATCAAGAGATTATCAAGCGGCTACAAGATCAACAGTGCGGCAGATGATGCAGCAGGTCTGGCTATCTCCTTGAAGATGAGTGCACAGCTCCGATGCCTGAAACAGGCAAATAATAATGCCAATGATGGTGTATCTGTTGTAAATACAGCAGATGGTGCAATGACAGAGATGCATGAAATTCTACAGAGAATGAACGAACTGGCAATTCAGGCAGCCAATGGTACCAATGCGGATTCTGACCGTGAACAGATCCAGCTGGAGATTGAACAGCTGGTACAGGAGTTGGACAGAATTGCAGAAACAACACAGTTCAATGCACAGAATCTGCTGGATGGCAGTTTTGCCTATAAAGGATATACCAATACAGAGAATGTAAAAGTAATGTCCTATAGTGATGGCGTAACAAGTGGTACTTATATGATCAAGGGACTGGAATATTATCATGATGAAGATACCATTAAAGACTTTGATGCCTATATTAAACAGGATGCAAATGGTGAAGTAACACACGAAGACAGATATTCTGCAACAAGCGCAGATAAGGAACGCAATGCACTTGTAACGACAACAACGATCAATTCAGGTCTGAAGGCATTTCCGGATGGTTCCAGAGTTATTCTTGAAGATGAGAATATTGTAATCAAGGGTGAGAATGATTTCGAAGTGAAGCTTACCCTGAACGATCGCACCGCAGTGAAAGGCAGTGGTGTAACCACTACAAGTACAGTGAAATATTTCTCTACAGACAGCTTTAGAAATGTAACAGTACAGAGTCCTGACGGTACTGTAAAATACAATATCAGCGAAGTAAATTTTGTAAAGGAAACAGACAAGAACGGCAAACAGCTTCCAAACACGACAACCACGATCAATTCCGGTGCAACACAGAATCCATACAGTGGCTTGTCAGAGGACTTTGCGAATGCCTTTACAGATGAATTCGGCAATAAGGCGATTAAAGTCACGGACTGCAAGTTTGATAAGGCAACCGGTGAATTCATAGTCACAGCTGCAGCAACCGATGATCTGAAGACGACAAAGGAGAAGAAATTTAAGGTAGTCATAGAGAATCCGAATGGCTGGGACGAAACCAAGAGTGGCAAGTATGTGGATACACTGCCTACGACAGTTCAGGCTAATTATCTGTATACGCACACAGATACGACAAGAACCACATACAATGTAGGAAATGAAGCAGATGATAAGAACAGTATTCTTCTGAATCTGACAGGTAAGGGAGCTATGCGTCTCCAGGTAGGAGCCAACGAAGGACAGGTGATTCAGGTAGAAATTCCGGCTCTGCAGGCGTTGTATCTGGGGGTAAAGGATCTGGATATTACAACGGAGGATAAGGCAACAGCGGCAATTGATATCGTAGGAGATGCAATCAACCAGTTGTCCGGTATCCGTGCCAAGATAGGTGCCTATGCGAACCGAATCGAACACACAATTACGAATCTTGACAACACAGAAGAGAATATGACAGCTGCTTATTCCCGTATTATGGATGTGGACATGGCAACAGAAATGACAGAGTATTCTACAGTACAGGTACTGGTGCAGTCTTCTACTGCCATGCTTGCACAGGCAAATGAAAGACCACAGTCCGTATTACAGCTGTTGCAGTAAAAATTGGGGATTTGTGTGTCTGTACATACTTGACATAAATTCAATATGCGCAAATAAAGTGCACAGAAATGAGGATTAGTATGACAACAGAGAAAAAGCAGATGTTCACAAGAAGGATTACACAGGCGAACAAAACACAGCTGACAGTAATTGTTTACGAAATGCTGTCAGCATATCTGGAAGATGCCAGGGCAGCACATGATGCCGGACAAACAGAAGAGCTTGTCCAGAATATAGATCTTGCCAGAGCATGTATCGGGCAGCTGCGCAGCAGCCTTGACTTCCAGTATGAACTGGCGGGCAACCTGTTCTCACTGTACTGTTATGCAGACAGAGAGCTGGCACGGGATATGTTCAGCCTGAAAGTAGACAATCTGGATACGATTGAGATGATCTTTACAAAGCTTAGAGATGCCTATCAGCAGATCAGCAGTCAGGATCAGTCCGGTCCATTGATGGAGAATATCCAGTCTGTGTATGCAGGACTTACCTATGGCAGAACAGATCTCAATGAAAGTCTTGTTAATTATGATGCAAAGAGAGGCTTCCTCGTATAGAGGGAGCTTTTTCTATTTGTTCCTCTTCTAAAAACAATTCCATCCGCTGTGCCTGATTCAACAGGAAACGATATCTCTTTAAAGCGGAATTCACCTCATAAATATAGCAGTCAATCAGATCAGGGTCTGTTGCGTAATCAAAACCACAATAGGCAACCTCCAATGCATGCTGTGTCTTGGCAATATCAGCAAGAAGCTTATCCCTTGCAGAAGGTATTTCAGGATTGGCAGGAGCCGGAGGATAATTATTCAGGATACTTTTCAGGCTAAAATAGGTTTTCATGAACATCTACATCCTTTCAGTGAAGTTATTATAGTATAGGCACCATTATTCTAATCTATGCAAAATACTGGAAATTAGTACGAGTTTTTACATTTGAAACGAGTTTTTACATTTCGGGTAGACAAAAAATTGTTGTCTGTTATAATCGAACCCTGTCAGGAAGACCGGTCAAAGAATCTGACGGGAAGGTATGAAATCAAAATGGAACTATTAATTGGAATACTGATTGTAGCGGCATTCATGGATATGCGGCACTATAAAATTCCAAACTGGTGCATTGCACCGGGAATGGCAGCCGGACTGTTTCTTAGCTGGCAGCAGGGTGCAGAAGTATTGCTTGTAGTTCTGGTACAGACAGCACTGATCTTTGCAGTGTTCTATCCCTTTTATCTCATGGGAGGAATCGGTGCAGGAGATGTGAAGCTCTTTATGCTGCTTGGCTGTTATCTTGAGCAGCATAAGCTTATGGTCTGTATTGGCATAGCAATGATGTTGGCAGGAGCTGCTGCACTGGTAAGGATCATCTGCTCAAAAGAATGCAGGCAGCATGTAAAAGAAGTGTTGTGTTATGTTTATAAAATGTTACGGACGGGTGCCATGACTGATGACATGCCCCTTAAATCCAGAGCTGCAGTAATCCGTCTGGCAGTACCCGTTCTATGCAGCACATTGCTTTGTATGGGAGGTGTGTTGTAATGCGGGAGAAGCTGCTTGCAGTATGTGATAAAGATGAGAGATATCTACAGGGAATGCAGGAGTATTTTCAACGAAAAGGGACAGCAGATTTTCAGATTGTGACTTTTACAGCCCTGGAACAGGTCATCAGTTATAGTCAGAATAAACCGATAGAAATCCTGCTGATCGGAGAGAATGCTTATGCTGAGGAAGCCGAAAATGTACGGGCAGGTAAAATCTATCTTTTGTCAGAAAATGGTCGCAATGTAAATGCAAAATATCCGGTCATAACCAAATTTCAATCCATGGCAGGAATCTTTGCACAGATCATGGAAGAATATGCGCAGGATATTTCCTGTAGTGGTGCAAGTGTACGTAACAGGAAAAGAACGAAACTGATCAGCTTCTATTCTCCAGACCGGGCAGATGCACAGACAGCAACAGCCCTGGCAGCGGGACAAATGCTATCCAATGCAGGAAGTAAGACATTATATCTGAATCTGAGAGCCTTTGCCGGTTTTGAAGAATTATTGCATACAGAATTTGAGGCAGATGTGACGGATTATTTCTACTTTGTGCTGCAATATGCAGATAAGGCACTGTACAAGCTGGAAAGCATGAGAAAGACGCTGGGTGAATTACATTATCTTCCGCCGGCTCTGGATTATGCGGATCTGCTGCAGATTACAGAACAGCAATGGGAGCAGGCGATTGATGTATTGTTGGATAGTGGGCATTATGAAGTGATTCTGCTGGATCTGTCTGAGATCTGTCAGGGATTTTATTCCCTGTTGGCAAGAAGTGACAAGATTGTTTTTCTACAGGGAGATTCCAGGCAGTCACAGGCAATGAAAATGCAGTATCAGAAATTATTGGAAGCAAGAGGAGCAGTTAAAATAACAGACAAGACATGCTATAGCACTTTGCCGGAGAATTGGGAGAAGGAATGCTGCAATTATGAACGGCTGGCTGCGACCAGGATGGGGGAACTTATGAAACGTGAATTATGGGATATCAGGGACAGGGGAGCAATCAATGGAGAGATATGAGCAGTGCAGACAGACTGTAGAAGAAGGATTGCGGCAGAAGATTGACCTGTCCAGGGAAGTATCTGATGAAGAAGTCAGGGAAATGATTGATGAGATGGTCATTCACTGTTCCAGACAGTATGCTCTTTCCCTAAAGGACAGACAGCAGCTGGGGCGTGAGATCTTTGATGCCATTAGACGTATGGATATTCTACAGGAGCTTGTGGAAGAGGAAGAAGTGACCGAGATCATGATCAACGGTACGCAGGGAATTTTCATAGAACGGAAAGGCAGACTCTTCCAATGGGATAAGAACTTTGCATCAAAAGAGAAGCTGGAAGATGTCATACAGCAGATTGTTGCAAAATGCAACAGGGCAGTGAATGAGGCATCTCCTATCGTAGATGCAAGACTGGAAAATGGCGCCCGCGTGAACATTGTACTGGCACCGGTAGCTTTGAATGGACCAATTGTAACTATACGAAGGTTTCCATCCCATCCAATAGGTATGACGGATCTGCTTGCATATGGTTCTCTTACGCAGGAAGCAGCGCAGGACCTGGAGAAATGGGTCAGGGCAGGCTACAACATCATAATCAGTGGTGGGACAGGCTCTGGCAAAACGACATTTTTAAATGCCCTTTCCCAGTATATCCCGTCCACAGACAGAGTGATAACCATAGAAGATTCAGCAGAATTACAGCTTCAGGGAATCCCCAATCTGGTGAGACTGGAGACAAGAGACAGTAAAGGAGAAGGCACAACGGCAATTACCATACGGGATCTGATCAGAAGCTCACTGCGTATGCGTCCTGACAGGATCATCGTAGGAGAGGTCAGAGGCAGTGAAGCAATTGATATGCTGCAGGCACTTAATACCGGGCATGATGGCTCTCTTAGCACTGGTCATGCCAATTCTGCGACAGATATGCTCATGCGTCTGGAGACGATGGTGCTTATGGGAATCGAGCTTCCGTTAAGTGCCGTGAGAAGACAGATAGCATCAGGAGTGGACATTATCGTGCAGCTTGGAAGACTTCGTGACAAATCCCGTAAGGTTCTGGAAATAGTGGAGATTACAGGCTATGAGGATGGTGAGATCGTGACCAGACCATTGTATCAGTTTCAGGAGACGGGGACAGATGAGGAGGGACACGTTATGGGGCAGCTACAGATGTGTAATCCTCTGATGCATACAGATAAGCTTTTGACAGCCGGATTATAGTTACGGTTATTTTATTTTTTTGGCTTTAATACTAACAAAAATTATGAGATTAACAATAAATAACAAACTAACAAAAAATATTTTTATAACAAAAGAAAAAAGCGGACAGGGAACAGAAATTAATTATGAAGAGTATTTCTTTTCCACAAGAGAACTGATAATCAACGTATTGCTGGGTATAGCAGGAATTGCGGTAATCAGCCGGATGTTTTTTGACAGTATGGTTGCATTTATCCTGTTATTGCCCACTGTATATCTTTTCCTGGTAAAAAGGCGGGAGAATCTGTGCAGGAACAGAAAGCAGAAGCTGGAAAAGGAGTTCCGTGATGTTATTTTATCAGTATCAGCAAATCTTGGGGCAGGGTATTCTGTAGAAAATGCGTTTAGGGAATCCTATCAGGATATCAGTATGCTATATGGAGAGAACAGCCTTATGGCCGGGGAATTATATCTGATGATGCGGAGACTGCGCAATAACGACCAGCTGGAAGATATTCTGCTGAGTCTTGGCATACGCAGTGATGTGAAAGATATCCGGGATTTTGCAGAGATATTCCGGATTGCGAAACGTAACGGAGGCAGTCTGTCAGGCATGATTGGTAATACCGCCAGAATGATCGAAGGGAAAAGCGAGGTACGCAGAGAAATTGATACGATCATGAGTGAGAAAAGGCTGGAACAGAGGATTATGGAGCTGATGCCTTTTGGCATGATGTTGTATGTATCCCTTACTTCACCGGGGTTCTTAAACAGTCTGTATCACAACCTGACAGGAGTATTGCTGATGAGCGTCTGTCTGATTCTATACGTGGTGGCTTGTCTGATGGCTGAGAAAATATTAAAGATAGAGGTATAGGCAAAGGAATGGGAGAAAAGATAGCACAGAAACTGTATCAATGGCTGGAACAGCTGCCCCATAAACCGGACTGGCTTCTCTATAACAGTAACGTGCGGGAAGATATTCTTGCGCTGGAGCCGACAGCGGATGTGACACGCAGGCAGAGACAATATGTCATAGAGAAACTGTCCTTGTGCTGCCTGATTATGGCAGCCGGTGTATTTCTATCCCTTTTTGTGTGGATAAAAGGCAACCAGGACACACAGATTGTGGATAACCGTTTATACAGAGAAGATTATGATGGAAGCAGTCAGAGTCTGAAACTGACAGCAGATAATGGAGAGACAAAAGCACAGTTTGATCTGGAGCTGATGCCAAGGGAACTGTCCGAACAGGAGATGAACAGATTATATGAAGAGTTTATTCCCCGATTGGAAGAGCAGATTCTGGGACTAAATGAAACGCTGGACCGTATTGAATATGATATGAACCTGATAACCTCGATGGATGGATATCCTTTTCAGGTAGAGTGGACAGTGCCGGATCAGTATATGGATATGAAGGGAAAGCTATTACAGGAAGAAATGGTGCAGCCAGTGGTAGAGGAGCTTGGTGCGAGGATCAGTTATGGTTCTTTTGTTATGAACTATACCCTTGCCTGTTGTATCTATCAGAGGGCAGAGCCTTTTACCCTGAAGGAGAAGATAGCAGCACAACTGTTGAGTCTGGAAGAGGCAGACCGTAAGAAAGAATATATTACACTTCCAACGGATTATGGTGATACAGAACTAAAATGGAGCGGGACAAAAAACTATACAGGGTTGTTGATTCTCTTTCTGCCGCCTGTATTGACGGTTATGATCTATATGATGAAAGACAAGGATCTGCATAAAGAAGTGGAGCGCCGGGGTGAACAGATGCAGGAAGATTATGCTGATATTGTCAGCAAGATATCGTTGCTGATCAGTGCCGGAATGACCGTTCAGGGAGCGTGGGGCAGAGTAGCAGGAGATTACCGCAGAGAACGGGAACAGACAGGAAGAAAGCGATATGCCTATGAAGAGATGCTTCTGGTGATACATGGGATAGAGAATGGAACTTCAGCTAGAAATGCATTAGAGCAATTTGGGTGCAGATGCAGACTGCCCGGTTATACGAGACTGGCAGCGTTACTGGCGCAGAATCTGTCAAAGGGCAGTGCAAATCTGACATCTATGTTACAGGCAGAGGCAGCGGATGCCTTTGAAGAACGGAAACACACAGCCAGGAAGCTGGGAGAAAAGGCGGGAACGAAAATGTTGGTTCCTATGATGATGTTATTGGGTATTGTCATGGTAATTATCACAGTACCTGCACTGACATCTTATTAAAAATAAAAGAATGGAGAATAAGAAAATGAGAAATTTAAGAACATTTATGAAGGAAGAAGATGGAATGGGAACAGTGGAGGTTATTCTGATCATTGTAGTTTTGATCAGTCTGGTTGCCTTATTTAAGAAGGACATTACAAGTATTGTGACTGATATTATGAAGAAGATCAAATCCAATGCGAACAGTATCTAAGCCCAAGGGCTATCTGACGGTATATCTGTCGCTTGTGTTCGCAATTGTGCTCTCCCTGCTGCTTACCCTTATTGAGGGAGCAGCAGTAGGAGCCACCAGACTGCAGGCGGAGCTGACAGCAGATCTTGGACTGGATTCAGTGTTTGCAGAATATCATAGGGAATTGCTCAGGCAATACGGTGTATTTTACATAGACGATTCCTATGGCAATGAAAAAGGCGGCATCAGCAGAGTAGAACAGCATCTGGAGAGCTATCTGCGATATAACTGTAATCCCAATACGGATGGAAAGCTTCCTGTCGGACATAGTCTGATCAGGCTTACCAATCCGTATCTGGAGATTGAACAGGCTGCTTTTGCAACAGATGGATACGGCCAGGTTTGGAAGGCACAGGCGATTGAGTGCATGAAAGAAAAATATGGGATCAGTTATATCAATGATATCAGGAATTATCTGAATATCATTGAAGCCCATGGTCTGGTCAATAGAGATATCATGTCGGAAATTGATCAGAAGAAGCAGGAATTCGAGAGAGAATTAGAGCAGGAAGAGATAACGGAAACAGATGTCAGTACAGATGGAGGCTATTCTTATGGGCAGATTAACGGCTGGCTTAGTGTATTGCATAGAATTGGCGTAACACAGCTGATCGCAGAGGACATGTCCAGTCAGCAGATTCAGGCAGGACAGTATATCAGCGCCAGGGCAAAAGCCGGAAATATGAATCAGGGCTGTGGACTGACTGAAGGTATAGAGACTCCTGATGGAATAGATGATGAACTGTTCTATGGCCAGTATCTGCTGGATCGATATGGTAATTACACCAATCAGAAAGAACAGAGCCTTTTGAAATACCAGGTAGAGTATATCCTGTATGGAAGTGACAGTGATGCGGTAAATCTGCAGTCTATGGTCAGAAGATTGCTGGCAATGAGAGCAGTGTCCAATTTTATTTATCTGAATGCGACAGACCATGCCAAAAAAGATGAGGTCAGAATTATCTGTGAAATACTTTGTACATTGCTTCTGGTGCCGGAGGCCAGCGAAGTATTAGCCTATGTTGTCTTAGGAATATGGTCATATATTGAGGCAGTAGCCGATGTGAAAGGCCTTTTGCAGGGATACCGTATACCGTTGTTAAAAGACCGGGGACAGTGGAGTACTAATCTATGGGATATGTTAAAAGGTACCATGTCAGTGGAATCCATATCGCCCAATACAACCAATGCAGGCCTTTCCTATGAAGACCATCTGAGAGTATTTCTGATGCTTATGAACAGACAGGATAAGGTTATGCGAAGCCTTGACATTGTGGAAATGGATATCAGGCAGACCCCGGGAAATGAGCATTTCAGAATTGACCAGTGCATTTCTTATCTGAAGGTAGGCTTCGGATTCTCTGATGCAGGAAAAAGAGAGTACGTATTTGACCGTGCCATGGGGTATCAATAAAGGAAAGGAGCAGACAGATATTTTCTTACAGGAATTAAGTATGAATCAAATCAATAATAAGAAAGGAAGAACAAAGAATTTCCGGACGAAGTACAGACAAACGCTTTTGGCATATGTAACAGTTCTCTGCAAGAAGATATCTGTCTGCGTCCTTTCCGGATATAAACGTAAGGCAGCAAAAGGCAGTATGACAGTAGAAGCTGCATTTGTACTTCCCTTTTGCCTGTATGCCATGGTAAATCTCATGTCTATTATGGAATTATACAGACTACAGGGCAATTTAAGTGCAGCTATGCATAACACGGCTAAGGATATGGCGGTCTATGCACATTCCATTGAGAATAATTCTACAGCATTGAATGCTACGTATGCCGGAATTAAGACGGAGTCTGAGCTGGGGGAGAAATATCTGGATCATTCACCTGTAACAGGAGGGGCGATGGGTATACTATGGCTGCAGTCCAGATTTCTACAGGAAGATGAATGTATTGATCTGGTGGCTTCTTATCATGTGGGACCGACCTTTCGATTGATGGGGTATTCCGGCTTTGTCATGTATAACCGGACACGAACAAGAGCCTGGACA
>OGJU01002003.1_pt1 | contig 11255 bp, 10 predicted proteins | sample 1572251 | NCBI WGS metagenome assembly OGJU01 (sample SAMEA2582144, study PRJEB24529) | metagenome | biome: Human gut stool | place: China | collected 2011
TAAAGGATGCCGGGTCTGCCTCCTACTCATTCCCAGAACTACTCATTACTCTATTGAAGAAAGGACAATCATTATGAAAAAATACTTTGCTTACTACAACCAATACAAGAACGGAATCGACATTGCATTTGATGACAATGTACTTCTGTTTATCTCATGTTCTGAATCAGAAAAGGATCTCCATACTACGCCTAATTCTCAAAGGCTAATTGATAATCTTGCAATTGATGAACCACTCAAATATGCTGCACTAGCTCTTGATGGTGAGTTACAGGCATGGGCTGATGCTATGGATGAGGATTGGTGTTTCTAAATATTTCATAAATATATTGCACCTATATTCTTTTCTTGTTATCATAATGCTGGTATTACCCTATTCGATAGGCGATTAGTCCCTCAGTAGAGGGACTGTGACCCTCTGATTACATAGAATTAACTTTCTTTCTCGGTTACATTTGAAGTTTTACTAAAATAAAATACTATTTTTTTCCAATCCATCTGGATAATTGCTAACCCTGTCAAGAAACTATTGTTTATCAAGTTCCAAGTTTCACTATCAATTTTCTCTTGATATAGCCACACATTTAGACAAACAAATATCAGCATATATATCAATAAGATTTGATTTTTAAGTTGTTCATCATCATAGGTTTTGCTCTCTTCTTCAAACCCCAACATTTTATTAATAAACCATTGATTAATTATTTTTCCTAATATTCGATAGACTACTATAAATAAAGAAAACATACAATACAATACTAAAATGCCATAGTTTTCATCTACCAACTTCAAAGCAAAGATCGCTAGCACCAAAAAAATGGTAGCACAGACTGACATAGTAACTACTGTCGAAAAAATATTTTTAAATCTCATAGTTATAAAATATGCAAACATTGTTCCCACAAACAAGATTATTCCAAATCTAAATGATTTATTAAATATAAAACCCGCTATTAGAAAACCTGTTATAACCAGCACTAATTTTCCGTGTAGATTATTCTCAAAATTAATTAGTACTAATACTATTCCAAGCATTATAACTTCAATACAGGCAGTCATATACGTAATATTTTCGTAAGAAAACCCTTCTACTTTATTTTTATATAATAATGAATATATAATTGTACCCACTGTTACAAGTAATACGCCTATAATAATTGAAGTAATATGAAACCTTTTACTTTGATTTTTTTTAAATATCATCTTCTCCTCCGCTCTTTTTTATAACAAAAACAGTTGCTAATTTTTCATATATTGCCTGTTCCATTTTGCTTTTCAACAAACGTATATTATCATATCGTTCTTCATTATCTTGAAACCATTTTAATATATCTGTTTCCTTTATAACTTGCCTTTCATTATCATCTAAAATTTCCAGTATTTCATCATACCAATTATTAATAATTTTTATCTTCTGCTCTTTCTGTAATTCATCATATTCAATACACTTTCCTATTCTTGAATACATAGCAGGTCCCAAAATCTTTTTTATTTCATTTTCACTCATAAAGTTACAGGTACATATAAAAATAGAATTTTTCAGATCCACTTCATAATTAGTATCTACATACTTCCCTTCATCAAATAATTCATAAAATGCATTATAGAAATTGGGATTAACCTTATCAAACTCATCTATTAAAATTAAATTTGACTCCCTCCCCATCATATCACGTGCGAAACTTGCTTTTGAATGTTCCGATCCAAATACATAATTATATGCTTCACCAGTCTGCATCATAGAAAATTGAATTCTTAATAACGCTCCACCCAAAGATTCACTAATACATTTTGCCGTTTCTGTTTTGCCAACTCCAGATGGTCCATATAACATAAAAACGGCTGGCTTTTGACTTTTTTCTTTTGTCAATCTATATAAACCACTAATTATTTCAATCTTGCATTTTTCCTGCCCCAATATATTCTTATTCAAATCATTATAGATTCTCTTAATACGTGGAATATCTAATTTAGCGTATTCTGATTTACAATATTCGATTTCATCTCCAAATTCTGATTGTAGATTTTCCAGAACCTTTTTGGGAGGATTATGTACAAACAATTTTTCAACATCATAATTCAAACTTATTATATTAGTAAAATTCAATAAAGGATGTTCTAATACCGAACCAAAATCGTCCGCCTTACATATCAAACAATTTGCGCCTATCTTTTTTTTCAGAAATATTTCCTTCACTCCAGATTCTGTTGGATGAATTCTAGCATTATAATGTTGTATTAATTCCATAAAAGAAACAACTTCGTCATTTTCTGTATCTATTCTTTCCTGTAACAAACTATTAAAATCTCTTTTAGAGCCTGTAAAAACAATTACTTCATCAATCATTCGTCTCAACTCCCGCTAATAAAACATCATAAACATCAAGTTTTCTATTTTTATCTGTATCATCATCAGATGTTTTCTTTTCAGAAGAAGTATAATCTGGATTATCCTTAGGTCTACTATAAAAATCAATATCTAACTCTTTATTTACATCTAATTGTGATAATGTTGTTGTCCCAACTTTTATTGCATATATACTTAGGTTCATTTTTAACAAATCATTAATTTTATAGTTATTTTTTAGAGAATTGATATTAAATCGTAGCACAACTTTACTTTTCCCTTTAGTTCCTACAAATTCATAATATCCTTTTGCTGACTTTAACGCATTATCCAACTTCTCTATTGCTATATCAAATTCACCTGCCGGAACGCTTGCTCCACCTTTTAACATTGATAAGTATGGCGACACCATAACAATATATGATAACGAATCCTTTTCTACTGATATAGTGTATCCTTCAAATTTCTTTATACTTCCTTGTGATATTTTGCCTTTTCTATTTTGTTTTTCATCATTCAAAATTCCCAAGAAATCAGTTAAAATAGTGTTTTTAACAATATTTTTTGCCATTTTATTTGTATTTAAAGAAATTCCCATTGATGCATCTGCAGATGCTTGAGCTTCTAATCCCAATAAAGCCTTAAAAACACCACTTATTCCCGCTTTACCAGAAACCGAAGCATCCGTATTTATATTTTTATCTGTTTCTTTTAATAACTGTGTTGTCTTCTCTAATGCACCTCCAGCAATAATCTGTACATAATCGGTTACTGAATCTTCATCAAAATATACTATTTTACAAATTGAATTTTCCATTACATTCCTTCTTTCATTTGTCATATTCACTAGCTTCCATAGAATAAATCAATAAAATACAATTTTTACAATTCTCCATATTATTAATATTCATATATACAATCATTTCACACAATGTCTTGTATGTTGCATTGAAAGTAATGATTCCTTAATACAATCATACAGTTCTTCATGTCCTATTGACTGAAGCACCTTTTTGTCAAATGCTTGTCTATCTGCATTCATTAATTCATCTTCAATTTCCATGACATTACGATTCTTAATTTTTGAAAACAATGCTATTATCTCTGCTGCATCTTCCTTTGAAATCAACTCTGGATTAATCATACATATTTTTTGAAACCCTGTTTTACTTATATCTAAAACACCTTGCCCTCTACCAAATCCATTTGCTTCTATTGCAAACATACCATATATAGAATTAAGCAAAGCGAAAACCAGTTCTTTATTAGCTACAGAATCTTTATATTTCATCGCAATTAGCCTTTGATCAACTATCACACTTTCATTTAATTCTGCGATAAAAAGTCTTTTATCAGGATTTTCCGAAGTAACTAAATCTGCTCTATTAATTGATGGCATTTGATACCATGGTGAATAGTTAATACTTTTGGCTAATGGTTCATACTTATCATTTGAGAATTTGCGAATCCATTTCAGTGTTCCTTCTTCTCCATCTTCTTTTAACTGTTCAATTGTCTTATTACAGCAAAATGCCTTCATATTTGGAGAAGCCGAATATTTTTTTATATTTCTCGATGACTTCAACATTGGATATAAAAATTTATCTGCTATTGATGTTTCACCATTTATATAAAAGACTTTATTTTGCCCTGTACGCTCTCCTCTAATCATACTTAATTCTTTGGTAATTGGTTCAATATATTCCTGTATTTCTTTAATCCACGAAATATTATGGAATAAAGCATTCAATGAAATTCCATACTGCATAATATTATCAATATCACTAAGTGAATATTCTTTCATAGTTGCAACTGATTCATCAATAACTTGATGAAGAACAATACTATTAATTAATGTTTCTTTATCCTCCTCCTCGATTGTATTTATATCCTTATTAGTTAACCAAAAACTAATCCGCTTTGTTTTATCTGGAATACTAATTTCTTTTTTTCTTAAAATAAGTATAGTTCCAATAACATCCGCATTATTAAACCATCTCTTGCAATTGCTTATAAGAACCGATTCGATAATGTAATAATACTGCAATGCTTCGAAAAAATTTTTTCCTATATCTGTTCCTAACCAAGAGTTTGAAATAATAATCCCAAGTTTTCCGTTCTTTTCCAATAACTCATATAATTTAAATGGTATATAATTATATAAATCCGTTTTTCTTGTAAATTTAATACCAGTACTATTTGTTATCTTTTCTCTCCATTGAGCAATATATTCCTGCTCATCGTCAGCGACTTTATTGTATTCTACAAAAGGCAAATTTGATACAATAGTTCCAAATTGGGGAATGATTTCTTCTATATCACTACCATCTATTGGATTTTTTATTTTAATCTTATCTCCTGTCTCTACCTCAAATATATCCGTTGTAAACATATTAATCGGTATATTTAATGCATGAATATCTGTAACCGCAATATTAGCAATCTGTAATGGATATGCATACTTATCTGACATCCAAGTTGTCATAAACGCTTTATCTGCCCTATGTATTCTTTGGGCTTTATTATTAATAATTGCTTTTGCAATCGTACCTGTACCAGCACACAAATCAGCACAATCCTTGTTCCAATCTTGCACAGTAATCTGACACAAAATATCTGCCAAACGATATGGTGTCGCATATTGTCCACGAATCTCTCTCTTTGCAGTATTTACGGTCTTTTCGAGTATATCTTGCAATACTCCTTTCTCTATTTTTGCAATTTTATGGTCAATTAAAAATTTAGTATAATCAACAATATCAATCCATGTATCTTCTGGTATTACCTCATTAAATTCCAACGGCTTAAATACATTATAAAAATCTCCTTGTTCGACTATATGTTCAATAATATTATTTCCATCATTAGGAGATGTTGTATAATCAATATCTTTTATGGCATATGCACAATTATGATACTTTTTAATTGCATTAGCAAACATAACTCGATTTGTCCAATTTAACAACACTGACTTAGCATATGCCGAATACATATTATTCTCATCTTTATCGTATTCTTCATGAAATGCATTCCACCAAACCTTTAGTCTGCGTTCCATCTGCATATTCTTGCTAGACTCAATCATAATATTTTCAGCTACTAACTCTTTATTCCGCTGAATCAATTCTGTCATTAATCCATCCGATATTGTATTTACAATAGACGATGTTACAATTCTTCCATTAACAAGATACTCATTTACTGTCATTACAATTTCTTTTATAATAGGTAACCACTCTGCTTTGTATGTAGTAACATCTTCTCTTGATTTAATATGACTTGTTCCATCCCATACTTTGGCTTCCTCGAAAAAGCCTTGTTTGTTCTGTATATATAATTTTCCATAGGTAAAATTCCATATTACAAAACTGTTCAAGCCTAATGCTTTTGCCTTTCTTGTCGCATCTGCAATCAATGCTTCATCTGTAATCAATACATCCGGCATTTTAAGTTCCCAGCCTTGCAGTATTTTAGTTTGTGCCTCATCTTCGTACAACAAAACGTCTGGAAACATACTTTTCTTATTTACAGAAAGCGTACTTTCTCCACCTGCACTCTTAATCTTTAACCCCAAGCCATTCAGCATTACTTTTATCTCTGAAATAATTACGATTGCCCAACTTCTTTCATTTCTTCTGATAATTGTCCCCATACATTTCACCTTCATCTTTCTTTAAATTCTGCTATAAGATTTTCCTCTTTTATATATTTACGAGTTTTTTTTTCTAATCCTTCCCATGCTAAGAATAATCTTCTTTTTGCTACATCAATATAATCTATTTCTTCTTTTTTAAACAATGCAACATCTTCATTCTTTTCAATTCCAATAAAATTTCGCCCTTCCATCAATGCTGCCACTAAAAATGATCCGCTACCAAAAGTATTATCAAGTACTATATCCCCTGGATTTGTATATGTCCTTACCATATATCTGCCCAGTTCTATAGGCTTCTGTGTTGGATGAAGAACTGCACCTTCTGATTCTGCTGTTTTAATATAAATAACATCTGTAGGATAACGGTCTCCATCACTTGCTACATGCACTGGTTCAAAGTCTCCATAATTACCACTAAGCTGATTTTTTCTTATTCCTTTATCATATGGTTCTCCCTTTGTCATTTGAGGATGATATGTTGGCTGTTTTTTATAAAAAACGCAAACATCTTCATGTTTTCTTAAAGGTTGCTTTTTAGCATTCAAAAAATTAGTTGGCTTTGATTTTTCCCATACCCACTTATACTTATAAATATTAGGTTGGCTCAAAATCAACTTTGCAGTAAAAACTCCATTAGATGTTAAAACAATTGCCCCATTGGGTTTTATTATTCGATTATATTGTTTCCACAACTCATCTAAAGGAATATAACTATCCCATTTATTTTGTGTCATACCATATGGTAAATCACACAAAATCATATCCACACTTCCAGCTGGTATTTTTTTCATATACTCTAAGCAATCGCCTTCAAACAATTTGTTGATCACATTACTCATATCTATATTATTTTTTTCACTATTCATGCCTTATCTCCTCGAACATATTTTCTGTTCATAGTATATCATTTTATTTTGTCGAACACAAGTTCCTATATCTGTTTTTTCATATAAAAATCCAAGATAAATTTTAACATATATCTTCCGTTTTTTCCACTTATAAAGAAAACACCTTTATTGCACTTTAGAAGTATCACAAAGGCTATTAAAACTTTTTCAGTCACAATAGCCTTTGATAATTTTTATCTCCCCTCATACACCTCCCACAATCTCTTCTGCTCCGCTCCTATCCTCAATATCTCCTGCAAATCTCTTGCCATTGCCTCAACATTAGCATCCATCTGTTCAACTGTACCAGTACGATTACCTGCCGTAATCTCCCATTGAACACTCTCTTTTGAGTAATATTCCTTAGTGCCCACATTCATATATCCATACAATGAATATGAATAGCCATCGCTTTTCTCTATGAATACCGGTGCCACTTCTCCTCTAGAAGTTTTCCATATCATCAGTCTTGGAAACCAGCATAAGCCTTCTTTAATCAGTTCCTTGAATGCCCCAAGCAGCTTGCCCAGCTCATTCAATATTCCACGGAATGAATTTCCTGCCTCTATTGTCTTATCCGCTTCTACCTGATTAGCATATTCTTCTATCGTAGGTGCAAATAATCTGAATGACGATACAAAATTCTTGATTCTATCAAGCAATTTCGCTGCATCTTCTGCTTTTTCAATAGCATTTGCCAGCTCTTCATTTACCGATTGAAGTTCAGATCTTTTTTCATCGAGTTCCATTGATATCTGTTTTGATTCTCCACTATCCATTTCTGATAGCGACTTACTAATCCGCCGCATACTTTCCAGGCATGAAATATCAGACTCCAGTTTCTCTTTTTTATCCGTATATTCTTTTTCAATAGCTTTATTTGCCTTAACTGCCCTATCCGATTCTTCCACCTGCTCTTGTAATTGTGTCAAATGCTTTGTCTCCTGAGCTACCTTATACTCTGCAACAGATAAATCATGATTTCGACCTTTCGACTTTTCTTTTATCTGTTTCCCAAACCAGTCATCAACTTCTTTATTTGCCACCTCACGAAGCTCATCCTGCAGCACTCGTGATAACACATCTTTAGTAAATACCTTACGTTTTGACACCTGCTTGCTAAGACCTTTCTTATATCCATCTGCACAGGAACTCCGACAATGTGCATATGCGGACTGTCCTCATCAAGATGAACCACAGCATTTGCAACTACAAACTGTGGAAGCCTCTTTCTAAGCTCGTCCAGTATTATCTGATATGACAATTTCATATATGACTTCATATCATCAAATTGCTTCCAGAACTCCCTGTCGCCTATTTGAATTATTATTTCAACTGCCATATCCTGTCCCTTACCTGCCACATGTTCAAAATAATCTTCGATTTTCCGGTCTGGTCGTATCTGCTTTTTATTATATTCTTCTAATGCCTCATCGAATTCTTTATGGTATACTGTTTTTACATCATCAATCAGATTTGATGTACCATATATGATGCAAATGTTGTCTTTGCTATAATCTGATGATTTATATTTTCTCAGGTTATGCTTTGCAACAGCTGCAAGCTTAGATTTCGATGTAATGGCACTTTTCTTATTGCTCACATGAGCTGTATATGAAATATTTCCCATTCGCATCTCCTTATCTGTACTACCTTTTTATCTGTTAAATCTATCGGAGCAGTGCAGTTATCATCTTGGCTCTGCCACAGATGATAACCCCCTAGCAGTTTTGGCAAGCCAAAATTGCAGTGGGCTCTCCGAGGGTTTTATATATTATCTTTACCATTACCAAGAGTTTAATAATCTGTACTTTTTATGATTACAGACTCTAAACTCTTTCCTAGAATTTAGAATCTGCTTTTTCAAACATCCAGATTGTTAAACTCTTTATTCCGGCATTACCCAAGTCCAGTAAATTGTTCCATCTTCTGCTTTTTCTTTATCTGACGTTATACCCAGCTTTTTCTTTGCCAATAAAAGAGTATTTCTCTTAATGCTCCTCTTTACAGCTTCCATCATTATTTCATTAGATGGAATTACCTTGTTTGAACCAAAGTATTCTTTGATAAAATTTTCCGCAATGTCGAGCTTCTTTTTTCCTCTTCCTTCATTGCAGGATAACAGCTCATCTATGGTGATGTCATATGGTCCTATGCATACCATTCCATTATCCTCAGTCATTTCAAATCCTATCGCATCCCCTGCCGGAGCTAATGAAGATTTATCATGTGCCATTATTCTTATATTAGGTTTATCACGAAGCCTCGCAACCAGCAGAACACTTCTGGCAGTTGCCTGTATATCAATAGAACCAAGTCCTCTGTATGTTGATTTACTTCCAGAGGCCTTATTCATATGACCAATAAGAATAATTGCACAATTATGCTTTTCTGCTATTATTCCAAGATGCTTTAACACCGGTCTTATTTCATTTGCTCTATGCATATCAACTGTAGCTCCGATATATGCCTGAATCGGATCAATAATGATTAACCTCGCCTTAGTCTCAATTATTGCCTGCTCCAGCCTATCATCTGTCATTGATAATTCCTTATCTGTCTCATCAATAACCCGAATCATGGAACAATCTGCTCCTGCCTTTTCTAATCTAGGCTTAATCGTATCTTCAATTCCATCTTCTGCGGTCTGATAAATGATATGAATAGGTTCATATTCTTTATCATCATCACAGGGGAGCGGCAAGCCCCTGCTAAGAGCTGCCGCTAACTTGAGAACCAAAGTTGTCTTTCCTTCTCCCGGATCTCCTTCAATAATTGTTATCTTTCCGTATGGTATATATGGATACCATAGCCATTCCACCTCCTTTGAAACCACATCCTCCATATGAATAAGTTTCAGTTCAACATTCTGTTTTTTAACCATATTCATCCTCCTTGCTATACTGCTTCTTTGTTAAAATATCCTGTTTCTTCCCAAACTTTTTTATCCGGACAATAATAGCTGAACTCATTTGAGCTCCCTACCTTTATTGCCGTTCCAAATTTGAGTAATCCTTGTTGTATTCCCAGCCTTACATACTGTGCGTCCTTCCCTATTGCACTTACAATCTCTTTTATTGGTACATTTCTCCCTGTAAAAGCTGGTAAATCACCCTGATAGATAACTTCTGGCATCTCTACCACCTCCTATTTTTATATAGAGCATTTCTTGCTCTGTTATGTTTTGTATTATGCAGACCTTTATTTGCTCTGTCAATGGTTTAAAATTTAATGTCGACTATTAAATATTAGTGTGTTACATTTACAATCACAGGAGGTTGAGGCAATGAATACCGGTAAAAAGATTAAATTAATACGAACCTTTCGTGGTTTAACCCAGAAAGAACTAGGCGAAGCTTGTGGAATACATGAAGTTGCAATCCGTAAGTATGAGCTTGGAAAGAATCTTCCTAAGCCTGAACAGCTTAGAAAAATTGCAGATGCACTTGGTGTCAATGTTAATTCATTGATGGAATTTGATATCGAGGCTGATGGTGATGTACTACCATTACTATTTGCTATTGATGAAACATTTGACATTTCTATCAAGGATTTAGGCGGAGAGCCCGGTATATTCTTTTCCAATAAGAATCTTGTTCAGTTTCTTAAAGACTGGCAGGCTATGAAAGAATTACTTGATAATGGCAGCCAGACACAGGATAATTACGAAATATGGAAGACTATCCGCCCAAGTGTGACAAAGGTAACCCACGAATAACAATCATTTTATCCGTTTGCTATCAGCTTTCTAGTAAATAGCGAAAGGATGGTGCTTATGAAGTTACCCAACGGATACGGAAGCGTTGTAAAACTTTCCGGCAAAAGAAGAAAACCTTATCAAGTGAGAAAAACTGTAGGCTGGCACTACGATGAGGCGAAAGACAAACAGGTTCAGGATATGATTACAATTGGATATGCAGCTACCAGAGCTGATGGCTTGCAAATGCTTGCTGATTACAATAATAATCCATTTGATACCAAGGCTGCTAAGATGACATTTTCAGATGTCTATGAAGAATGGTCAAAGCGTAAGTTTCCTGCTATATCTGAATCTAATGTAAAAGGATACACAGCATCCTATAAATCCTGTGAACCCCTTTACAACAAAATTTTCAAGGATATTAAATTAGTTGATTTACAGACTGTTATTGATACCTGCGGTAAGAATTTTCCTACTCTCAAGAAAATCAAAGTCCTGTTTAACCAGCTATTTGATTATGCTTTGAAAAATGATATTTGCAACAAAGATTATTCAAGCTTCGTTGATATTGTTCAATACAAGGATCGTAACCCTAACAAATACGATAGAAACAAGTTTGAGAAAAATGAAATTGATATTATCTGGGAACAACAGGAAGACAAATAT
>OGJU01002005.1_pt1 | contig 11228 bp, 5 predicted proteins | sample 1572251 | NCBI WGS metagenome assembly OGJU01 (sample SAMEA2582144, study PRJEB24529) | metagenome | biome: Human gut stool | place: China | collected 2011
TGGATGGTAATTTTGATATAGAAGTGCCGGAAGGTTCGACTCTTGAGATTTCTTATATAGGTTATCGTCCTAAAGAAGTAAAAGTGGGGAACAATACAGTATTGACTGTCATTTTGGAGGAAGATACTCAGGCGTTGGATGAGGTAGTCGTTGTCGGATACGGCAGCCAGAAAAAAGTAAACCTGACAGGATCGGTGGCTACCGTAAATTCAGAATCTTTGGCTAATCGTGCAATATCCAATGTCTCTCAGGGATTACAGGGCCTGGTTCCGGGTATGACTATTACAAATAGTGGAGGACAACCGGGTATGGATGCCGGCAAAATACTTATTCGTGGTGTCGGCTCTTTCAATGTATCGACACCGATGGTATTGATTGATGGTATCGAAGGAGATATGAATATAGTGGATACACAGGATATCGAAAGTATATCTGTCTTGAAGGATGCTGCTTCAGCTGCTATATATGGCTCTAAAGCTGCTAACGGGGTAATTCTTATTACCACGAAGCGGGGAAAACAGGGGGCTCCCAAGATCAATTACAACGCTCTTTTCGGGTGGTCTTCCCCTTCGGAATTGATGCCGCGTACCAGTTCGGCAGAATTAGCTCAGTTGACTAATGAAGCAGAATATTGGGGTGCTATATCCGAAGGTGCTACCCCGGAACAGGCTACAAAGCGTATGCCTTATTCTCAGACCGATATCGACTTGTATGCAAATGGAACCGATCCGTACGGACATCCAAATACAGATTGGAATAAACTTTTCTTTGTGGGTTCCGGATTTACCAACCGGCATAATGTAAGTGTCGGTGGAGGTACCGAATGGGTAAATTACCGTACTTCGCTGGGATATTCTAAACAGGAAGGTATAGTGAAAAATGCAGCAAGCAGGCAGTTCAACCTGCGTGTAAACTTGGATATGAAAATTACAGAGCGGTTAAAATCCAAAATAAATCTGGATTATGTCAATTCTTTGATTCAGGAGCCTACAAATCCGATATCCTGGGATTCGGGAACAAGCGAACAGACTTACCGCCAAGTAAATAGAATATCTCCGATGGTTCCCTATAAGAATGAAGATGGTACATATGGAACAATCAGTGATGGTAACCCGATTGCTTTCCAGAATTCGGGGGCAAAAGGTGAAAGACAGAATGACTATATTACAGCTTTTGCGGAATTTTCTTATGATATTCTGGATGGATTGGTAGCCAGAGTGAACGGTTCATATTATGTACAAAATCAGGATTATAATTTATATAGAAAAGAAATTCAATATAATGAAGCCAAATATGACGGACCTACCCAGTATACACAATCTTATTATACGAATAACCGTACACAAGCAGATGCTATGTTGACTTACGATAAGACATTTATAGAAAAGCATACGGTTAATCTATTGGCTGGTTTCCATTCGGAATTGTATAAATACAAGGAAACGAAAGCCTACAGGAAAGACTTTCCTTCTTCGGATGTAACCGACCTGAACGGAGGTTCGGTTGTCGGAATGACTAATAGCGGATATACCCGTGAACTTGCCATGAATTCATTCTTTGCAAGAGCTAAATATAATTTTGATAATAAATATTTGTTCGAAGGTAATATCAGAGGGGATGGTTCTTCCCGTTTTGCTAAAGGATATAGATGGGGATGGTTCCCTTCTTTCTCCGGAGCCTGGCGTTTATCTAATGAGGATTTTATGGCTGGGACACGGACTTTTGTCGATGATATGAAAGTCAGAGCTTCCTGGGGTGTATTAGGAAATCAGGAAATTCCGAATGATTATTATCCGTATATTAATACATATTCTACATCTCCTAAATATCCTTTTGGTAATGTAATCAATACTGGAGCAGCACAGACAAATAATAAAATAAATGACTTGTCATGGGAGACAACCTATACCTGGGGAGTTGGTTTGGATATGACTGTACTGAATTCGTTGTCGATGACTCTTGATTGGTATAATCGTAAAACGACGGGTATTTTGATGCAGGTTAATGTTCCTACTACCTTTGGTTACGGAGGATATTATGACAATATCGGTGAGATGAGCAATAAAGGTATTGAGGCCTCTCTGAATTATAATAAGCAGATTAGTCAGGTGGCTTTTAATGCCGGTGTGAATTTTGCCTATAATAAAAACAAAGTATTGTCACTGGGAGACCTCGACGACCAGAAAGGTAGCCGCACCATAACAATGGTTGGTCGCCCGTATCAGGCATTCTACGGTTACCAGTCTGACGGAATTTTCCAGAGTCAGGAAGAGATAGATAAGGCTCCTAAATATACGATGATTGACAATGCACGTCTGATACCAGGAGACATTAAGCTGGTCGATAGGAATAAGGATAATGTCATCGATGAAAAGGATAAGATTATTCTGAACTCAGAAAATCCTAAGTTTACATTTGGTATTAATCTGGGGGCTAAATGGAAGTTATTTGATGCCTCTTTATTCTTCCAAGGGGCGGCAGGCGTTGCCCGTTATTTTACGGATGAAATGTACGGTGAATTTAACGGTGATTCAGGTCATCCTTCTAAGTTGTGGTTGGATAGGTGGACTCCTGAAAATCCGACGAATAAAATGCCGCGTGCATCCAAATTCAGAACTTATAATATGCCGGAAGTGACAACTTCTGATTTCTGGCTGGTCAATACGAATTATCTGAGATTGAAGGATGTACAGGTAGGCTTTACATTCCCTAAGACATGGTGTACTAATATGAAGATAACTTCTGTCCGTATTTATTACAGCGGACAAAATCTGCTGACAATAAAAAAATGTCCGGAAGGAATCGATCCTGAGGCTCCGAGCGGTTGGGGAGCATATTATCCGCATATAACAACTAATTCGGTTGGAATTTCTATCACTTTATAAAGATTAATCGTATGAAAAAGATATTATTTTTATTCATTATAGGTATTCTGGTTACTTCTTGTTCTCTGGATCGTGCACCTAAAGATTCTTTATCGACTGCTACTTTCCCGAAAACAGAAAAAGATATTGAAATGTTAGTGGTCGGTTGTTATGATGGCTATGTGGATCAGACGTTTACTGTTTATAATGATGTGTTTAGTGATAATGGCTATTGTGCCATCAATACGAATTGGTCTGCTTATGCCAACGGAAAAGCGACGCATTCAAATCCAGGAATCGGATGGTTTGATTATACTTTGATCACTCGTTGTAATAATTTCTTGGCTCTTACCGAAAACACCGAAGTTCCGTTTAAAGATCCGAACAGGCTGAAACAACTGAGGAATGAGGTTCGCTTTCTTCGTGCCTGGAGATATTATATGATGGCGACAGCCTATGGAGATATTCCTTTGGTAACAGAAGTTATATCTACATTGGAAGAATCCAAAATACCGGCATCGCCCGAAACTGATATAGTTAAATTTATATTGGATGAATTGAATGAGCTTTCGGCAGATGGAAACTTGGATGTTACACCTAAAGAGTCTGGTCGTATCACAAGAGGGGCGGCATTGGCACTTAAAATGAGAATGTGTTTGTATTACAAGCAGTATGAAGAAGCGATTGCAGCAGCCGATGAAATAGAGAAACTGGGGGTTTATAATTTGTTTACTGCCGGAACGACTCCTTATGCTGATTTGTTTAAAGAAGCGAATGAAGATAATTGCGAGATTATCCTGGCTGCTAAAAAGGTGGAGAATGATTATAAGAATCAGACAATTATTGAATTTTGTAATGCGAACGACGGGGGATGGTCGGCATTTGTTCCTATACAAAGCTTGGTCGACGCTTATGAAACATCTTCCGGTCTGACGATCGAAGAAGCTGAAAAAAACGGAGAATATGACCCGGTTCATCCTTATAAGAATAGAGATCCCCGTTTTTATGCAACAGTTTTGTACTCCGGAGCAGATTGGGTGAATCCTAACGGCGTTTACAGAATATATAATACACTCGATAGGACTATAGACGGGAAACCGAACAAGGATAATGCAAATGATTCACGTAATGCTTCACAATCGGGATATACATGCTGTAAATATATGTCGCCTCTTACGCAATATTCGGATATCAACAATACAGGACTCGATTTTATTGTTTTTCGTTATGCCGAGGTGCTTTTATCAAAGGCAGAAGCATTGATCGAGCTCAACAGAGATCTTGATGAAGCCTGCAATTTGATGGATGAGGTGCGGAAACGTGCCGGGATGCCGATGGTAGATAGAAATAAATATTCGACACAGGCAACCTTGCGTGAGTTGTTAAGGCGTGAGAGACGCGTTGAGTTTGCATTCGAAGGATTAAGACGTAGTGATATCGTACGATGGGGTATTGCAAAAGAAGTACTTAACGGACCTATTTATGCAACCAACTATGGTACAGTCATTATGGATACGAATATTCCTCAGGAAGAACGGGTTGTTATCAAAACTGGAGAGGAGAATAAAGTCGTATTGGAAATACGTTCCTTCAAAAATACTTATCTTCCTATACCACAATCGGAACTAGACCGAAATCCGAATCTGGTTCAAACAAATTTTGAATAAAAGGAATGATTATGGTATATGGATTATTAAAAAGATATCTAGGTTTGCTGTTTCTTTCTGCCTGTATTATTCCGAATCTTTTTGCCGGAGTTACGCAAAAGAAAGAGAAACCGGTGATGTTTCAGGTAAGGAAAGATATAAAATATCAGGTGATCGATAATTTCGGGGCATCGGATGCCTGGAGGATCGCTTTTGTCGGTCGGTATTGGCCGGTGGAAAAACGCGAAAGGATTGCTGACTTACTTTTTAGTACGAAGATGGATACCAACGGAAATCCGATTGGTATAGGTCTGAGTAACTGGAGAGTGAATATTGGTGCCGGGAGTTTTGAAAACCGGGAAAATAAAGAAGTCACGAGCACCTGGAATCGTACAGAGTGTTTTTTATCACCGGATGGCTCGTATGATTTTAGTAAGCAGGCCGGACAGCAGTGGTTTATGAAGGCGGCAAAAGAAAGAGGAGTCGATGACTTTCTGTTTTTTACCAATTCGGCTCCTTATTTTATGACGCGAAGTGGTTCGACATTGGCGTCGGATAAGAAGAGGATTAATTTGCAGCATGACAAATTCGATGATTTTGCCCATTTTCTGGCGTTAACAACCAGGCATTTCATTGATGAAGGTTTTAATGTCAGGTATATAAGTCCTATAAATGAACCTCAGATTGATTGGGGAGAAAATAAGTGGCAGGAAGGTAGTTTTGCAACCAATCAAGATGCTTATATGCTTGTCGAAGAATTGGATAAAGCATTAACCAGACATGGCGTTTCATCGAAAATTGTGTTTGGAGAGGCGGCTGATATGAAGTATTTGTTCGACTGCGACACCAGTCTGGCAATGCCGGATAATATCATAGAAGAGTTTTTTACTCGTAAAGGACAGTACAATATTATGGGGATGCCCAATGTGTATAATTGTGTTTCTGCCCATGATTATTGGAGTGCTTACCCGGCGAAAACATTGGTTGGATTGAGACAGAAAATACGTGGGGCTCTGTCGGCGGCTGATAATGGTACTAAGTTCTGGGCTTCGGAATATTGTATTTTGGAGAAAAATGATGAAATATCCGGTGAACCTTCCCCTGCCAAAAGTCTGAATCTTGGATTATATGTTGCACGGATTATCCATACTGATTTGGCGGTAGCCAATGCATCGGCATGGCAGTGGTGGACTGCTGTTTCTTTGGGTGAAGATGTTCCTATCCAGTTGAAGCCTAAAGAGCATTCAACAGCCGAAAGTTTGAAATATGACGGAATTGTAAGTCCTACGAAGATGCTGTGGGCGACAGGTAATTTTAGTCTGTTTATTCGTCCGGGGATGTGGAGGATTTCGTTGGATAGAAAACCGGAAATTTCTGAACTGGAGGCGGCAACTTCGTTAATGAGTTCTGCTTATACGGATGGGGAAAAGGTAGTGTTGGTCTTTATCAATTATGAGGATAAGCAGAAAGAAGTGAAGATTAGATGTGGTAATTCAACCAACGGGAAACTGTATGTTACTGATATGGATAAAAATCTGGAATATACGGGAGAACATAAATTATCGGAATTGATAATTGCCCCGAAGGCTGTGGTTACAGTTGTAATCTAGTTGAAAAGTTCAGTCCTGCCGAAGTCTTTCGCAGGACTGATTTTTTGAAGACGTGCGGAACCTCTCTTTATAGTGGTTAATTTGTCATGGCAAAGTAAGGATAATTTTTTTAGTAAAACACAAGAAAACAGAATATTCTATCATTTCCGTTGCTTATTTAATCGCATCCGCTATCTTTATGAGGTGCGGATAGTTTTCTTTCCTTAATCTCGGATTTTGCAAAATAATACCCGTATTTTATAAAAGTACCTATTGGATTTGTTTCTTATTTTTACCATTTCAATGTTTTGAAGTCTAATATAACTTAAGATGAATAATCGTATAACGAAATTTTTAGCCATAACTCTGTTCTTATTGAATATAAGTCTGGTGGCGAAAGGAGAGGCGGTAGACGCTGTTACCGGTGCTACCCCGGTAAAGTTGAAAATAGAGGCGAATGTCGATAAACAATTGGTGCTGGATGTCTCTTATGAGGAAAATTCAGTTATCCGGAAAGCACCTTTAGGTTTGAATGTTGATCACCGTTTGTTAGGAAAAGATGCTCAACAGTTGAGCAAGGAGAAAAAGGAGAACAATACCTTGGTCTATGAGTTCCAACAAGTCGATGGTAGCCGTTTCTTTTTGGATGCCCGGATATTTCCTGACGGGATTGCCCTGCGTTACCGCGTTCCGGCAGATGGACCTGTATGTATTTATGGGGAAGAGACCTCATTTATCTTTCCATCGCAAACTAAAGCCTGGTATGCCAGTGGCCCTTTCCAATATGGCTGGCTACAAGAATATCAGGAACGGGAGACCGATCATATAGAAGGTGAATTGCTGGCTCCGCCTGCGACCTTTCGTCTGCCGAATGGGATTTATGGAAGCAAATCTGTTTAATTATCATGGAGCTGTCTTGCTGGGGACGGCTCCGAACTGTGTCCGGTTCGGATATGTGGAGAATAAGGGACATGTGGAAACAGGGATAGTTACCGGCCTTCCGCCTACGAAATACTGGCATGAAGAAGTGCGTGATATACCGTGGATCGTGTCTCCGAAAGAGGGGAGCCGGGAAATTGTTACTCCCTGGCGTGTCCTTATGCTGGCAAAAGATTTGAACGGCCTGGTGAATAACCGGATTATAGCCCAGGTATCCGACCAACCTGATAAAACGCTTTTCCCTGACGGTGCGAAAACGGATTGGATTAAGCCTGGTAGGGCTACATTCACGTGGTTGGTGGAAGGTAACGACCGTTTGAGCATAGCCAACCATAAGAAATATGTGGATGGATGTGCCGAATTAGGTATAGAGTCGGTCGTAGTGGATGATGGCTGGGAATTGTGGCAGCAGACAGAGAAAGAGGCTAACGGCCGGACAAAATGGGAGATGCTGAAAGAGTTGGTCGATTATGCCCGTGAGAAGAATGTAGATATCTGGGGATGGAGAGCCTCATCTCCCAGATTTGGCAACAAGTCGGATATAGGTTTGGTCGATCCGGCTGAACGTGCAGGCTTTATGAAGAAATGCGCCGAAGTGGGTGTAAAAGGATTAAAGATAGACTTTTTTCATACCGAGAATGCTTTTACGGTAAACCTGATGGAAAACATATTGAAGGATGCCGCCAAAGAAAAGCTGATGGTGATCTTCCACGGTGTAAATAAACCTACCGGAGATTCGTATACCTACCCGAATCTACTGGCAAAAGAGGCTGTAAGAGGCTTGGAATGTGTCGGTGGCGAAAATAGCTGGGCTCCCGGACCACCTTGGCCGTATCATAATACCGTATTGCCTTTTACCCGTTGGCTAGTCGGCCCGGCCGATTATACGCCGATGAATTTCCGTGCTTTTTGTCATCCTTCGGTGACTTTCGCGCATCAGTTGTCGTCTATCTATATGTTTACTTCGCCGATGTTGATCTTTGCAGCGGATATGGAAGACATGTTGTCGTCACCGGGTCGCTCGTTTATAGAAAGTGTCCCTGTAACCTGGGATGAAACGGTTGTATTGCCCGAAAGCGAGATCGGGAAACTGGCTGCTTTGGCACGTAGAAAAGGAGATGTGTGGTATCTGACGGTGCTCAACGGGGAAGAACCGAAAATGCTCGATATAAAACTGGATTTCCTGCCTAAAGGAAAATATAAGATGGAAATAGCATCGGATACTCCCGGAAACCGGAAGTTGATTGAGGTTAAGGATAGTAAAGTTCGTTCCGGCCAGCGGCTTAAAGAAGAATTGATGTCGGGCGGTGGCTTCGTGGCTCGTATTAGCAGGTATTAAAATAAAGGTCTCAACAGGCACGGATTTCGTCCTAAAATAAGAAAAATCCTCGATGAAATGGGGGTTTTTGGTCAAACTATAGTCCTATTGGTTGTATGACTATAGTGCTATGGTAAGTAGCACTATAGTGTCAAGTGGGTTGGCACAGTAGTGTTGCTTTTTTCAAATTAAAAAAAACAGTTTTATATATATATTATTTATATATTAAAGAGGGTGTCCATGCGGTTGTCCCAGTGATGTTATCGGAGTTGTTTTGAAGGATGAGTTAATAGGCTTATTCATAAGAGGTAGGAGAATAAGCTTATTGTTTAGTTTGTTGTCCCACAGGGTGTCCCAAGCCTTACAGGACAATAATTTTCTTCGAAAATAAACGTGTATTTTGTTGATTTTAAGGCGATAACGGCTTATATTTGTATTGAATTATAAAGTGCTTCCATATGAAGAAACTAATAAATTTATTCTCCTTTTTGTTGATGTTGCTGGGGAGTTATCCGGCTATTAGTTGGGCTACGCCTTATAATATTGCCCCGCAAGCCCGTGTATCGGCTTCCTCTTCGATTGATGCCGGTCACGATGCGGCAAAGGTGACCGATGGCCTGATACGGGTACCGGGAAAAGGGGAATGGGTATCTAAAAGTACGGAGACTTTCTGGGGACAGATCGATTATCCCTGGATACAGTTAGATTGGGAACGCCCCGTGAATATCAATAAAATTATTCTGTATGACCGTCCGGTCATGGAGGCACATGTAGCCGGAGGCGTATTGCATTTCAGTGACGGTAGTACGATCAATGTCTGGGGAATGGCTAATGACGGGACTCCCAAAGAGATTGAGTTTGAGTCGCGGAAGGTCGAGTGGGTACGGTTCGAGGTGACTGATGCCGCCGGTACGCAGGTAGGGCTTTCGGAGATCGAGGTGTTTCCTTCTCCCGATGATTATACGGATCATGTATCCTGGGTAAATCCTTATATCGAGACTGCCCGCGGACGGTATTTTTTCTTTATCACAGGGAATCAACCTTATGGGATGATAGGGGCGGCGCCTCTGACAAGAAACAAGAATCAGTATGGAGGCGGGTATAATTATAATTCGACGGAAGTGCTGGGGTTCCCGCAGATCCATTGCTGGATGCTGTCCGGGTTGACGGTGATGCCGGTGACGGGCGAGGTGGACCCGACGGGAGGGGAACAGTCCTGGAAATCTTCTTTCCTGCATCAGGGAGAGATTGTACAACCGGGTTATCACAGGTTGTTTCTGGATACTTATAAAATGTGGGTGGAGCAGACAGCTACCGATCGCGTCAGCTTCTACCGGTTTACGTATACGGAGGAAAATCCGGCTGATATTTTGCTGAACCTGGGTGGTTATGTCGGCACTTCGACAATGGTAAATGCCCATGTTTATAAAAAGGGAAATGAAGGTGTGGAAGGCTATTTCGATACGACCGGACGCTTGTGGGGCGGTCCCGATGTGGTCAGGATTTATTTTGCCGTTACATTCGATACTCCTTTCAAGTCGTTGGACGGCTGGGTCGGATCGGAGCAGTTCAAAGATATCAGCGAGTTGCAGGGAGCCGGAGAAAGTATTCCGAGAAACCAGGGAATGAGTTATCATGATGCTCCCACTTCAGGTGTGAAAGCGAATTATCAGGTACAACCGGGCGAACAGGTACTGATGAAGGTGGCTATCTCTTATGTCAGTACGGACAATGCCTGGGAGAACCTGGAGCAGGATTGCAGCCACTGGGATTTTAACCGGGTACGGCAGGAGTCACAGCAGGAATGGAATGAATGGTTGGGACGGATCGATGTGAAAGGAGGAAGCCATGACCAACAAATGAAGTTCTATACCGATTTGTGGCATTCTTTACTGGGAAGGCATAAGCTGGATGATTATAACGGTGAATATCCGGATTATACGGATGGTACCCGGGTAGGGGCACAGACGAAAAATATTCGTTTCCATGTAAGGCAACTGGCTAAGGACCGGGAAGGGAAGGTGAAACATCATATGTATAACTCCGATGCGTTTTGGTTGACACAATGGAACCTGAATACGCTCTGGGGATTGGCTTATCCTTCGGTATTGGATGATTTTGCGGCTTCTTTGCTGGAATACGATGTGAATGGAAATCTGCTTCCCCGCGGACCTTGTGCCGGTGGTTATTCGTATATCATGACGGGATGTCCGGCAACTTCACTTATCACGAGTGCTTTCCAAAAAGGACTGACCAGGAAGTGGGATCAGCAAAAAGCGTTCAAGGCGATGAAACGGAATCATTCCAAAGGAGGAATGCTGGCATTGGGAATGGATAAGGAACTTGACTTCTATGTTCGTAACGGTTATTGTCCCGGTAACGCAGGACTGACCATCCAGTGGGCGTTTGAAGATTGGGCTTTGGCTGAAATGGCAGCTAAAATGGGAAAGAAAAGCGATTATAACTATTTCCATAAACGGGCTACAGGCTGGCCTGCTTCTTTTAATAAAGAACTGGGACTGATCCTGCCGAAGAAGGCAAACGGTGAATGGGTACATACCGATCCGTTGAGCGGTAACGGATATGTAGAGGCCAACGCTTGGCAGGCGACGTTCGGACTTTCGCACGATATCCCTGTGTTGGCAAGGTTGATGGGAGGAAATGACAGTCTTTGCAGTAAGTTGGATTTTGCTTTCAAGCAGTCGGAGTCAACAGATTTTGTCTATGGATATGGCAGTGGTTATGTCAGTTATGCGAATCATCCGGGCTGGTCGAATGCACATGTCTTTTCGCATGCCGGGAAACCCTGGCCCGCTAAATAGTTTATTGAGAAGCTATCATTCAATGCATTCAATGAAGGAACGAGACTTAA
>OGJU01002011.1_pt1 | contig 11189 bp, 13 predicted proteins | sample 1572251 | NCBI WGS metagenome assembly OGJU01 (sample SAMEA2582144, study PRJEB24529) | metagenome | biome: Human gut stool | place: China | collected 2011
AGATGTTGAAAGCGTACTAGACTGGATTATCAACGAAGGTGGCGGTTGTGATTGCGAGGTTCTCTACAATGTAGAGGAGCGTTTTGAAGAGTTCGGTTAATAGTATTTTCTATAGTTAACTTCTTTTATTTGCAGGTGTTATCATAAAGGTATATAGTATAGGCATGTGATGGATATAATCACATGTCTATTTTTTTATAAGGAGGACGCTATGCAACACGTTCAAACCCGCAGTACTACGTCCGCGTTAGTACTCACAGCCGTATTGATTGCCCTCGCAACACTGTTTACCATGTACACGAAAATTCCAGTACCTGGCATTCGCGGCTATTTCAATGTTGGAGATGTCGTTATTATGACGTCAGCTCTATTATTAGGTCGAAAATATGGCGCCTATATTGGTGCTATCGGCCCAGCGCTAGCTGATTTATTCCTCGGCTACGTAGTCTTTGTACCAATTACCTTCGTGGTGAAAGGCTTTGAAGGCTATCTTGTCGGTACTGTCTATAACAATAAGACAACTACCTCTGCCTTGATGGCAACCATTGTAGGTGGCATTATCATCGTAGCAGGCTACTTTATTGCTGAATACTTTGTATTCGATCCAGGCGTAGCCATTGCTAGTATTGTGACCAATACCATCCAAGCCGTTATGAGCGTTATTATTAGCATGATTCTCTATGCCATCTTGCGTAAACGATTGGGATAGGATTAGTGATTCACAATTCATATACAAATTATGATATAATTTGTATATGAGGAGGTGCTTTTATGGGGTTATTACGTGAAAGTATCCGACCATCGTCGGATTTAAGAAATAAATATAATGAAATCTCTACAGTTTTGAAAACAGGGGATAAAGCTTGTATTATGACGGTAAATGGTCGTGGTGATACGGTATGTATGGGATATGAAACCTATAATAAATTGAAAGCACAGATCGAATTATTAGAGGCTATTGCATTGGCTGAGGAAGACGAACGAAAAGGTAGAATGGGTCCTATTGAGGATACTTTTATCAGCATAGAAGAGTTGTTAGCTGAGGCCGAATAGTTATGGAAGATACTGCTTATCGTATCATTATTATGGCACAGGCTGATCAGGCATTGCATCATATTGTTTTGCATGTAAAGCAATCTTTTTCCAATGAAATTGCCAAGGCTGTTTATCAAGAGATCAAGGATAGAATTCTTTTATTAGCGGATAATCCTTATATGGGCATGATTCCAAGACATACTGTTTTACGTAATAAAAACTATCGTATGTTGATTATTAATAAAAATATTATTTTATATCGTGTCTTTGATGATGAAAACGAAGTGCGCATATATAATATATTTAGTCAACGGCAAGATTATTTACAACTTCTGCAAGGCTTGTAGATGTTTAGTTGATTTGGTATAGATGAATAAAGGGAGACTCCGTTCTGAGTCTCCCTTTTGTAGTTATTTCCTTTGGAGCATTGATAGTGCTGATTTGTCGTAATAACGACAAATAGCCCTTCGTTACCAACTGGTAGCTGAAAACGAAAGGCCATTTCTGCATGTTTTATAATGTTTTGGGATGAGCCTGACGGAACCACTCGTCGACTATCTCTTTACTACATTATAAAGGGGTTGACATATATAGTCAATTCGAACTAGAGAGGTAAATTGACAGTCTCTAGAATATATCTTAATAGAAATTATTGTGTTGTGTGTTATGATTGGTGAACGTTTATGCTTAGAGTTATATGTTTGTTTTTATTGTTAGTTGTTTTAAGTCCTTTTCCTGTTTTTGCAGATGATATGGAACTAGATAGCAATGATCTTTCTTCATTTGTGGGTAAAATAGAAGAACAGAAATTCATTCCAGTTGAGACGATGAAAAAGATGGGGCTTAGACCGTATAGTGTTCCATTGACTATTACTACAGATGCTCAAGGAAATGTTATTTCTGTTGAATTAGCGCCTAATCAGGACCTATCTGACGACACGGCTTATTTGGAAGTTCAGGTTGCTAAAAATATAGTATGGAATGTAGGCAATATTGGTGTCGAGAAAGCGACAACTGTATTGGTATCTTTTGAATTCAGTTTACAATAGTGTTGTGAATAATTAAATGAATCATCGAAGCCCCATTTATAAGGCTTTCATAGTCATACGTATAATATGGTATAATACTTTCATTATGTAGTGAAAAAGGAGATCTAAATGGCAAATTTACCTAACTGCCCTAAGTGCGGCGACGAATACACATACGAAGACGGTCATATATTTATCTGCCCTATGTGTGGCAATGAATGGACAGCGGCTGACGCGCAAGCTGCAGCTGAAGCAGGTATCATTCGCGATGCTAACGGCAACGAGCTAGCTGATGGCGATACAGTTGTTGTTGTAAAAGACCTCAAAGTAAAAGGTGCGGGCATCTTGAAACAAGGTACGCGTGTTAAAAACATTCGCCTCATTACTGGTGCTAGTGATGGCCATGATATCGATTGCAAAATCGATGGTTTTGGTGCGATGGCATTGAAATCTGAAATGGTTAAGAAAATCTAACTATGAAAAAATCCCTACTAATTATGCATTGGTAGGGATTTTTTCGTGGTATAATTAAAGTGTAATGTGTTATGTAGGTTGTATGATTGAGAGGAGTAACTATGATATCTCAGGAGGAATTAAAAAAATTTACATATAATCTCTTAGAAAAACGAGGGGTTACGATTCAAGCGATTGCTGACATTGTGATGAGTATCCAACAACCTTACATCCCTGATCTGACGATGGACGAATGTTTAGAAAGCGTGCAGGCAGTCCTTGAAAAACGGGAAACGCAGAATGCAATTATTACGGGCATAGAATTAGATATATTAGCGGAACAAAAGAAATTGTCTGAGCCACTGCAAAGCTTTATGACGCGTGATGAGGCCTTGTTTGGCATTGATGAAATCCTCGCCTTATCTGTTGTTAATCTCTACGGATCAATTGGTTTCACGAACTATGGTTATATTGATAAGGTAAAACCGGGCATTGTTAGAAATCTTGATAGCCAAGTTGATGGTCATTGTAATACATTTCTTGATGATTTAGTTGGTGCCGTGGCGGCCGCTGCAGCAGGTCGCATTGCCCATAATACGCCGAATCGGGTGCACCATGTCGTTGTGGAGGGATAAAAAATGAATGTATTAGTCGTAATTGATATGCAACATGATTTTGTGGACGGTACTCTTGGTTCTCCAGAGGCTCAGGCCATCGTGGATAATGTACGTCAAAAAATTGCATCCTTTGATGGACCTGTTATCTTTACACGAGATACTCACGATACTAATTATCTTGAAAGCCAAGAAGGTCAGCACTTACCTGTGCCACATTGTGTGAAAGATACGATTGGTTGGCAAATTATGGATGGTTTAGTTGAAGCAGCAGAAGAACGTAATACCATCTATCCTCATATGATTATAGATAAACCGAATTTTGGTTCCTTTGAATTGGTAACGCGACTACAAGGTATGCATACCGCTGAACCTCTTGAAAGCATAACTTTAGTAGGTCTTTGTACAGATATTTGCGTCGTATCGAATGCAATCTTGCTTAAAACAGGATTGCCAGAGGTTCCAATTCATGTAGATTCAAAGTGCTGTGCTGGGGTTACACCAGAGTCTCATGAAGCAGCATTGGCTACGATGAAAATGTGTCAGTGTGTTATTGATTAATAAAAAATTTCCTTTCCATTGCCATTAAAGGGTGTCGATTATATACTATCGATACCCTTTTTCTTGTGTACAAAGCAAAATGGTTTTATTCAATAGGCGTGAATATATTGACGATTCTCTATATAGATAGTACAATATATAAAGAATGATAATTTATATCAATTAAAACTGTAATATGAATATATTGCTTGTTGATGAGCATGTATTTGGATGTAATTAATTGATTCTATAATACTGATGCAAGTGCATCGAATTGCTTTCACAAAAACGATATATAGTTCTAACATCGTTTGTGCCCTAATTACAAGGAGGACTATTATGAAACCTTTCGAACTCGCACCGTTACCATATGCTTACGATTATCTTGAACCTGTTATCGACGCAGAAACAATGAAATTGCATCATGACAAGCATCATCAAGCGTATGTTAATAATTTGAATGCTGCTATCGCGAAATACCCTGATTTAGCTTATGGCTGTGTAGACTGCATCCTTGGCGACATCGCTAATGTGCCAGAGGACATTCGCCAAGCGGTTATCAACAATGGTGGGGGTCATAAAAACCACACTATGTTTTGGGATATCATGACAAAACCAGATACTTCCAAATTGCAAGGCCCTTTGAAGGATGCTATCGGTGCTGACCTTGGTGGCTATGATGCTTTTGTTGAAAGCTTTTCTAATGCTGCAGCAACACGCTTTGGATCTGGTTGGGCATGGCTTGTTGTCAACAAGGACGGAAAATTAGAAGTAACATCTACTGCGAACCAAGACAATCCTTTGTTAGAAGGTAAAACAGCCATTCTTTGCTTGGATGTGTGGGAACATGCATATTACTTGCACTACCAAAACCGTCGCCCGGATTATATCAAGGAATTCTTCCGCGTTATTAACTGGGATAAAGTTTCTGAAAACTACGAAAAAGCATTGAAACCTCATCATCAATAAGATAGCTTTAAATCCTCTTAAAACTAGATATATTTTAATAGATAACGGATAGTTGATATATTCTCCTCCACACTTGACTGGGGATGTATTATCTATCCGTTATTTATATATATAAATTTTGATATTTTTAGAAAGAACTTTCAAAAGTATAGCCATGGATACAGATTTTCTAATCGATATCGTTTATCATAGTGTCATAGGTTATGTTAGATAAACCTTTCACAGTATATATTGCCTTGTATACACATTAGTACGTATAGAGGGCTACTCACATAAGTAATACACAATATTTTTGACACGAGGGGATTAAAATGGAAAAGAAATTAGATTTGTCCAAATCTGTATATGATTTGGTAAAAGAATATCCTGAAGTAATAAATATTATGAAGGGTTTAGGGTTCAGCGAAATTACTAATAAAGTGATGTTGAACTCTGTTGGTAAAATTATGACCATTCCAAAAGGGGCTAAGATGAAGGGCGTATCCATGATCGATATCGTGAGTGCATTCATGAAAGCAGGTTTTACCTTGGAAGGTGAAATGCCAAATTTACATGGTGATGAGGCATCTGTTAAGGATGCTCCTACAGAGGCAGCTGCTACTCACACAGAGGCATCTAATGCTAATGACAATGCAGAAGCTAATGCTACTAAAAAAGTAGAAGCTAATGCAGAGAATACTGTTACAGATAGCGAACGTGTAGAACAATTGAAAGGTTTCTTGAAACGATTAGGTACTGGTGAAGAGCTTGGTGCTGTTCGTGAAGACTTTGCGAGCCAATTCAAACATGTTGAGGCTAGTGAAATCATGAAGGCTGAGCAAGGGCTTATGCGTGAAGGGACACCGCTTGAAGAGGTGCAACAATTATGCGATCTTCATTCTGCATTATTCCATGGTTCTACCATCCATGAACAAATGGATGCGGAACATGCTAAGGTTGAAGCTGTGCTTGAGGCGCAAGAAAAGAGCCAAAGCGTAGTGACCCTCATTGAAACGGTAGGTCATCCGCTCAACCGATTGACAGAAGAAAACAAAGCTCTTGATACGTTAATTGAGTCTCTTAAGACTAAGGTGGCGAATCAGTCCATAACCTTAGAGGATGTGAATGCAGTACGCCAAGTATCTATTCACTATGCTAAAAAAGGTGACCTTCTATATCCGCACTTAAAAGTGGCCTATGATATTTCTGGGCCATCCATGGTTATGTGGACTGTGGACGGCGATATTCGCGACACATTTGGTCGACTAGCTAAGTCTGCTACCTTTACTGAATCTTGGTATGAAGACTTTGATGTGGTCCTAACCCGTGCACAGGAGATGATTTACAAGGAACAAAATATCCTATTCCCACTTTGTGCGGAAAACTTTACAGCTCAAGAATGGTACCAAATTTACAAAGATACCGCACAGTATGAAGAAATCTTTGGCGTAGAACGCGTTGTTTGGACAGAGGCAGAACTTGCTTTGGCTGATAGTCATGCACCAGCCAGTGCAACAGATAACACCATCGCTCTTATCGGTGGTAGCATGACCCTAGACCAACTAGATGCTATGCTCAATACAATGCCAATGGAGGTAACCTTCGTTGACCATGAAGATATTAACCGTTATTTCAACGATGGTGAAAAGGTATTCAAACGTCCTACTACAGCAATTGGCCGGGACGTGTATTCCTGTCATCCGCCAAAGGTAGAACCAATTGTACGCGGTATCATTGATTCTTTCCGCAAAGGAGACCGCGATAATGTGGCAGTATGGCTTGAAAAACAAGGCCGTCCATTCTATGTAAACTACATGGCTGTACGCGACCAAAATAATAACTATATTGGTACATTAGAACTCGTACAAGACATGCAATTTGCAAAGGATCATTTCGCTAGATCTAAATAAGAAAATTATATAATCTGACCATATACAAAAAAGCTGCTCTAGAACTGATATTAGAGCAGCTTTTTATATGGGAAGTAGATTTTTTATAGATTGCATAGGGCTAAGGTTGTATATGCTCAATGATACTATGTGTAGCTACCTTAATATTGGTTAAACTTGTTGCTAAGTTTAGACGCACAAAGGTGGCGTAGCTTTCACCACCAAACCATTCGCCAAAGCTAGGGGCAATGCGGCATTGGTTTTCAAATACATCGTGCATATCGTCAGCCATTACGTAGGCGCCAAAATCTATCCATGCCAAATAGGTGCCATTCATAGGGCTAATGCGTAGCTTAGGAAGGGCAGATAGTAGCTCACGACATAGATACTCGTAGTTTTCACGAATGACTGTGAGTGCAGCGTTGAGCCAAGTCTCGGCTTCTGGATGGGTGTAGGCCGCCGTGATAGCGGCTTCAGCGATAACGTCCGAGTCTGTATGATATACAAGTGCTTTATATGTATTGTATTGGCTCCGTAATTCATCGTTAGGGATGATGACCTCCGCATGGTGTAGACTGGCCATATTGAACGATTTTGATACAGAGGACATGGTTATCATATTGTCCGCATAGGCTCCGTTAGATACGGATAAGGCTGACCTAAATGGAATAGGGCCGGTGATAAGGTCTTGATGAATCTCGTCGCTGATGATGAGTACATCGTGGCGTTTACAGATGCTAAATAATTGGGCCATTTCTGCTTCGGTCCATACGTGACCTACTGGATTATGCGGATTACAGTGAATAAATAGCTTCACATCTTGTTGTATGATGGTGGATTCGAATGCGTCGTAATCAACAGTGTATCGATTGTCCGTGGTACGCCTCATAGCTATTGGAACAATATGGCGTTGTGCATCACTAGCACTTGTGTCGAATGCACCGTATACAGGACTTAGAACAGTGATGGTGTCGTTTGTTTTTGTGAAAGCCCCAATACTCCACATGAGCCCTGTAATGACATTCGGTGCACTTGTGAGCCAGTCCTTAGACAAATTACAATTATGGCGACATTTGTACCAATTGATGACCGCATCTAAGTAATTAGGATTTGTCATGGTATAGCCTAAAGGCGTTGTTTTCACATAGTTTGCAATCGCATCTTGAATGCATGCAGGCATCATAAAGTCCATGTCTGCCACCCACAGTGGTAATAGGTCGGTGCGACTAAATTTTAAGTGTTCACCGTCCCATTTACGAGAATGCGTACCGCGTCGGTTTATATAGTATGTTTTGGTAAAGTCTGTTGTGTTCATGGTAATACCTCATTTGTTGTATTGTATATATGTATTATAGCAATAAACGTATATAAAATAAGCATATTGTAGCTCAGCTTCTTGACGGAGTTCGCTTTCACAATTTAAAATGTACTATAGAATAGTGTGTGTCTCACCAGTGACCACACTCATATCGAATGGTTACAAATGATAAATTCTTGGCCGTATATAGTGGGCGATGTTCATATGTGAGTTTGCTTCATCGAACTATGCCGCTATATGGAAAGGCTAATATAAGTATAGTACTGGATCCTTTTAAGGAGGCATGTGCCATGAGTAATGAATTGAAACCCCTTCACTTTGATGCGGATTACACTATGGAGGAAGCGCTCGCAGAGGCGAAACGTTGTTTGAATTGTCCTAAACCATTGTGCCGCATGGGATGCCCTATTGAAAACGAAATCCCTCGTTTTATCCAAGCCATCGCGCATGGTAACTTTGGTTTAGCCAACGATATTTTGGCGGAACGTACAAATTTACCATCCATTTGTGGTCGCGTATGTCCTCGTGAAAATCAATGCGAAGGCAACTGCATCATGAATAAAGCTAAAAAGCCGCCTATCAATATTGGTAAATTGGAACGCTTTGCTGCTGATTTTGAAAGTATCAACGAATTACGCAAACCTAAGAAAATTAAACAAGATCTTGGTCGAGTAGCCGTTGTTGGTTCTGGTCCTGCAGGTCTTTCTGTTGCGGGTGACGTGGCAAAACTCGGTTATGATGTAACTGTATTTGAAGGTCAATCCGAACCAGGTGGCGTATTATTATTCGGTATCCCAGAATTCCGTTTGTCTAAATCAGTTGTACGTCGTGAAATTGCTCGTCTTGAAGGTTTAGGCGTTAAATTCGTATGTAATACATTTATCGGTCAAGACAAATCCTTAGATGATTTATTCGCAGAAGGATTTGATACTATCTTTATCGGTACTGGTACACATATTCCTCAAGAAGTACGCATGGAAAATGATCAAATTACAGGCGTATTCCAAGCTATGTATCTCTTAACAAATGTACAGCTTGTAGAAAATGGTGAACTTGAAGCATCCTTTATTCCTGTGAAAAAAGGGGACCGCGTTGTTATCATCGGTGGTGGTAATGTAGCGATGGATGCGGCTCGTACATGCGTACGTTTAGGCTGCGAATCCGTTACCGTAGCCTATCGTCGTAGCCAAGAGCAAATGCCTGCATTATTATCTGAGTACGAAGAAGCTCGTGCTGAAGGAGTTCAATTCCAATGGTTCGCATCTCCAGTGGGCGTAGAAGGTACAGATAAGGTAGAAGGCTTTAAATACGAAGTGATGGCCCTTAATGAAGATGGTGCTGGCATCCATGGTACAGGTAAATACCAAGTTATGCCTGTAGATAAAATTATCATCGCTGCTGGTCATAAACCTAATACACGCCTCGTTGGTGAAGGCAATAACATCCGTGTTGATGAAAAAGGCTATATCCTTACATCTGAAGAACCGTACGGCATGACGAGCCGTGAAGGCGTATTCGCCGGTGGTGATGTAGTGCATAAACCAGCCACTGTAGTACTTGCTATGCGCGAAGCTAAAAAAGCTGTTGATGGAATGGTTAAATACATGGAAATCAAACGTGCTATGGCCATTGCAGAAGAGAATAAATAAGAAAATAATGTACAGGAATATACTTGTATGAGTGTATGTTTATGCAACTATAACATAATATGAATAATAATCCCTTGTAATATGAATGTATTGCAAGGGATTTGTTTTTATATGTCATCACTAATCAAGTTATTGTGGTCCCCTATAAAAATTTGCCGTATGTTGAGGTCAAAGATTTGCTATTGTTGTGAGTGGAAGGTGAGGTTTCTATGACGTTTGACATCGTATGTAGTGAAGCACAGTCAGAAAAGGCTATCCAACACTTAGGCGTTCTCATTCTATTATGGCGCCGGCATTTTCAGATGACTCAACAAGAATTAGCAAGACGAACTGGATTACTGCAGTCTTATATCAGTGGATTGGAGAAGGGGAATGTTGATCCTCGTATATCTACACTGTGTAGAGTAATCAATGGCTTTGAAAATATGACACTTGATACCTTTTTCGCGGGACCTAATGTGGGGTTTATTGATTTTCACGCCATAGAACACAGACATATGGAATTTCATTGATGGTATCTTGGAGGACTAAACTAGACATTACTATTGATATACTACAAAGAAACGGGGCACATATTATAGAGTGTCCCGTTTCTTTGTTTAAAATCCTAAATCCTTGTTGACCTTGGATAAGGCATCATGTGAACCTTGAGCTCCATTAGAGTGCGGGAATCGCCAATGGCTACGCTCTTATCTTGAATACGAGATTGTAAATAATCGACAGCTCCAACGCCTGTTTCGAAATAGTTGACCACAAATTTATTGCGCTCTAAAGCCTTGATGGTTTTCTCTATATCAATAGGAGTATCGTTGCGTTGAGGATTGATAACTGCGTTGATTGTTGTTTCTGTATTGGCCATGAGTCCTCCTAATAATATATTAGTAGAAATCTTTCTGCTTCTATTGTAGCAAGAATGATTGAGTTAGATAGTTTTATTAATACTATTGTATCGTTTATATGGATGGCATTCAATAGAATGAAATCCAAAATGATTGTTAAAAATTAGAAAAGTTTGAATGGATTTCAACTTTCAACAAAAAGGAATAGAATTAGGAATGATAGGCTAACAAATAAATTTTACTTTTATCAATAGGTTGAATTTGCTATAATAATAATATTGATATGGCATAATGCCAATGTTAAGGAGGCAAAAATCGTGGATTTAATTCAAAAATTAAAAGACCAAGTAAAACCATTAGGTAAAAAAATCGTGTTGCCAGAATACCAAGATGAACGCGTATTGAAAGCAACTGAAATCATTTTGAAAGAAGGTTTCTGCACACCTGTATTGGTAGGTAATCCTGCTGAAATCGCTGAAGCTGCTAAAGCTGCTGGTGTATCTGTTGAAGGTGCTGAAATCATCGATCCAGCTAACTACGATCGCTACCAAGAAATGGTTGATACATTCGTAGAATTGCGCGCTAAAAAAGGTATGACTCCTGAAAAAGCTGACGCGACTATGAAAGGTGACTGCTTATTCTTCGGTGCTATGCTTGTTCGTCTTGGCGTAGTAGACGGTATGGTTGCTGGTTCTGCAACTCCAACTGCATCCGTATTGCGCGCTGCATTACAAGTTGTAGGTACTAAACCAGGCCTTAAAACAGTATCTTCTACAATGGTTATGTTCACAGACAAAAAAGAATATGGCGATGATGGCATGCTCATCTTCTCCGACTGTGGCGTATTGCCTAACCCAACTAGCGAACAATTGGCTG
>OGJU01002015.1_pt1 | contig 11178 bp, 10 predicted proteins | sample 1572251 | NCBI WGS metagenome assembly OGJU01 (sample SAMEA2582144, study PRJEB24529) | metagenome | biome: Human gut stool | place: China | collected 2011
AATCCGGCGCAGCTGCCCGCCAGCATGGCGGCAGGAAAGCCCAGGATCGGGTGTCCCCCGGCGGCCAGCGTGACAGAGACCGCCGCCCCAAGGACAAAACAACCGTCGGTGGTCATATCGGCGATGTTCAAGATCCGGAAGCTCAGAAACAGGGCCATGGCCACCAAAGCGTATAAAAAGCCCAGTTCCAGAGCGGTTTGTGTGATCATCAGCAAGAGAATGCGCTCCTTTCATGCCGCTGCCCCCGGCAGCAGGCCGGGGGAGCGGGGCGGGGAATTTGACTGGATCAGTCCTTGGTGGTGGTGACCTCTACCACCTCGCCCATGCTGTCGAAGCAGGCGTAGTCGGCCTGCTTGCCGATGAGGGCACAGGTGTCTGTGTTGACGGTGATGATGCCGCCGTCCATCAGGTAGTAGTCCTCCATGCCATCCATGCCCTCGGTCATGGCGGTGTAGGCCAGGCCAGCGGTCTGGGCGCCCAGGTCGGTGTAGTTCACGCCGCAGGTGGCGTAGGCGCCGTTGCGGACGAAGGAGTCAGCGCCGGTGTAGTGGGGGATGCCGTTTTTGGCAAGATCTTCATAGATAGCCAGCTCTGCGGCCATGATGACGTTATCAGTAGGAGTAAACACGGCGTCCACACCGGCAGCGATCAGGGCGGAGGCGGCAGCAACTACTTCATCGTTGGTATTGGCGGTCTGTTCAACGTACTCGATGCCCTTAGTATCCAGATAGGCCTTGGCGTCGGCAATGGGCTTGGCAGAGTTGGGTTCAGACAGGGAGTACAGCAGGCCCACCTTTGCGACAGAGGGATTCTGGGCGAACATCATATCCATGATGAAGTCGGTATTCAAGGCGTCGCTGGTGCCGGTGACACAGTCGATCCCGGTCAGCTTAGCGGTCTCCGGGTCGGAGACTGCGGCGTAGACCACAGGGGTCTTGGTCTCCTCGGCGGAGAGGGCGGCGATCTGAGCGGCGGTGGTGGCAATGGGGATGATGGCATCCACGCCGTCGGCAATGGCCTGGTCACTCAACTGCTTGAGAATGGTCTGGTCGCCCTGACCGGAGGTGACCTCGTATTCGATCTTCACATTCTTATCGGCGGAGATCTGATCCAGCTCCGCGGTGACGGCGTTGGCAATCTCGTCCAGAGAGGCGTGGTCCAGCTGCTTGATGACGGCAATCTTGTAGGTCTTGGCATCGGTTTCGGTGGGCGCGGCGGTGTTCTGGTCGGCAGAGCTGTCGGCGGGGGATTCGGCCTTGCTGCCGCAGGCGGCCAGAGACAGGGTCATGGCACAGGCAAGAGTCATGGTCAGGAGCTTCTTCATCATGTTGTTCTTCATTTTGGGTTCCTCCAAAAATATAAAATGTTTGAGTGGCAGATGACCGTTTTGGCTGTGCCGGGGCCAAACGGAAATAAAAAACAGCCTTCGCCCCACTCATGGGACAAAAGCTGATGCTTCTGCGATACCACCCAAATTGACGTTTATACGTCCGCTCGCTTACGCGTACCATCATATGCGCCCCGATGGATAACGGGTGGGATTCCCGTCGGTCTCTACTTGGTTTCCCGTTCGGACCGCCCTCCGAAGTCCATTCGCCAGCCGACTCCCACTCCGATCTCACCGCCCGGAACTCTCTGAAAGGCCATCTTGACTGGGTACTGCTCTCCGTCATAGGTTTGCTGTGATTTCCTTGTTGTGCCGTATTATAGGCGCGGAAGTTCGGAATGTCAACCCTCTCCCTAAAATTTGATGAAGTTTCCAATAAAAGACGGACATCTGCTGAAATCTCCGTCCGTTCCCACAAAAATTAAGGCAAAACAATTTTCTGACCTTCCTCGGTAGGCTCCTATAAAAAGCATCAGCCCCCGCTTGTTCCAACGACAAACGGGGGCTACTTCTGCTGAATTTCTTTCAATACGGTTACCTCTACTTCCATCTATCTGCCGTTGAGAGCTGAAACACTGCCTGCCAATCCATGAAGCACCGTGCGTACAGAATTCATGTCTCACGCGATCCCATAAATGATGTGCTTCGTATTTGACCTTCCGGTAACGCTCTCCGGCGAAGAAAGAGGGTTTCCCATTGAGGGTTTTCTCTCCCTCTTTGTGTCTATAATATATAATGATATTGGCGGTAAGTCAATAGCTTTTGTGCAATTTCAACGTTTTTTACAAAAAAATCTGCGGTGGACAAGCAGGTCGCACAAAGGTGGACCTATCCGCAGAAGGCCGCCAGCAGAGCGGACAGGGAAAGGCCCTCCGTCTGCCAGAACTGCTCCCGCAGCGTGGCCAGATTGTCCTCATCGTGTTCGATCTCCCGGCTGAACAGCCGCAGGGCCTCCGGCAGTCCTACGAAACGGGAGAGGCGGTCTGTCACCAGTACCCCCAGCGCGCAGAACTGCGCCCGGCCCAGCAGGTCTCCATCGTTGACGGCCTTCAGCAGATACCGGAAGGCGAAGTACACGGCGATGCGTTCCAGCTTTTCTGGGTCTTGGGGAGCGAAGCCGGGCAATTCCGGTGCTTGCTCCCACTGTTTCAGCAGCGTAAGCCAGTCCGGTTCCAGAATTTCCAGATCCTGTAAGCACTGGCAGGCAGCAGCTTCCCAAGAGCCGGAACCGGCAGCGGTTTCCGCAGAAATTGCCCAAGGCTCCGTGCAGAAGGCAGCCAGTTCCGCCATGTTTTCACTGTCCAGTAATTGCTGGGCCTCTCCGGCGACGAGCAGAAAGTCCCGCAGACGGGCTTTTAAGGAGCGGCTCCGGTCTCGCAAGAGATCCAGCAGGCGGTCCCGCAGAGGGACCAGCCAATCCAGCCATTCGTCCCCGTCCTCCGTGGGCTGGTTATCCTGACGCTCCGAGAAGGTCAGAGGGTCACGGGTGCCCAGCAGCAGTTCATTGGCCTTGGGACAGGCGGCAGACAGAGTGATCTCCTGAAAGGGTCCGTAGTCCTCAATAAAACGGGGGTGCTCCCGGCAGGTGACGGAGGTGGCCTCCGGTCCCAAGGCGCAGTGAATGTCGCAGAGGTTTTCCTGATTCAGAAAGGGACAGCGGCGGCCGTCCAGCGGAAAGCAGACATCCTCTCCGTCCAGGGCCATCGCATCCCGGAGCCGCTCGCCCAAGGCTCCCGGAAGCTGCTGATACCGCCGGACCGTGTCCTCGTCCAGGACCACCTCCCACCCAATGCAGCAGCTATGGGGACAGGCCCCCGCCAGACAGGAAAATCCGTCAAAATAATCCGGAACACGCACCCGCATGGAAATCCCTCCTGAAACTGACAGTTGTTTTTACAGAAAAAGTTGCAAGCGCAACAGATTTTATGAGCCTATTATACGATACTAAGAGCACAAAAACAAGCCTGCATAGCTGAGAAAAGAGGAGACACCCTATATGGTACGGAGAGTGATCGAGATCGACCGGGAAAAATGCAACGGCTGCGGCGCCTGTGCCGATGCCTGTCAGGAGGGGGCTATCGGCATGGTGGACGGCAAGGCTGTGCTCCTGCGGGATGACTACTGCGACGGACTGGGCAACTGCCTGCCCCACTGTCCCGCCAATGCAATTACCTTTGTGGAGCGGGAGGCCGCCGCGTTTGATGAAAAGGCCGTTGCCGCCGCACAACTGATGAAAAGGGCGGCGTCCCTGAAGGGCAGTGCTCCCGTCACCCGTAGCGGCTGTTCCGGCAGCGCACCCTTACAGATGGGCTGCCCCGGCAGTCAGGCAGACACACTGCATCAGGGAACGGACACGGCTGTCCCCATGCGGTCTGCCCCGGCCTCCCGGCTCATGCAGTGGCCTGTTCAGATCAAGCTGCTGCCGGTACAGGCACCGTTCTATCAGGGGGCCAGACTGCTGATCGCCGCGGACTGCACCGCCTTTTCCCGGGCGGATTTCCACGAGCGGTTTATGAAGGGCCGGATCACGCTGATCGGCTGTCCCAAGCTGGACGAGGGGGATTACGCGGAGAAGCTGACGGAGATCATCCGTTGCAATGACATCCGGGAGGTCACCATCGTCCGCATGGAGGTGCCCTGCTGCGGCGGCTTGCAGAGGGCGGCGGAAACGGCGCTCCGGGAAAGCGGAAAGTTTTTGCCCTGGCAGGTGGTAACACTGGGCCGGGACGGAACCATTCAGGAATAATGGAGGTAAATCGTATGAAAGCAACAGTGAACGAAAACTGCATCGGCTGTGGCCTGTGCGCGGGAACCTGCCCGGTGGTGTTTACCATGGGGGATGACGGCTTGGCCCACGGTGGAGAGATCCCGGCCAACCAGCAGACCGAGGCAGAGACCGCCCGGGACGGCTGTCCTGTCAGCGCTATCAGCATTGAGGACTGACAACGGAAAGACCTGCCAAACGTCTTTAGCAGTCTATTCTGAATCAGATCAACAACGCAGCCGTCTCCCGGAGAAATCCGGGAGACGGCTGTAAAACGATATGGAGTTTTGAGATCGACAGAGAAGTTGCCGGGACAGCTCAGACCTTGCAGGTCCAGCCATGGGGATCGGGCTGCGTGCCCCACTGGATCCCGGTGAGGGTGTCATACAGCTTCTGTGCCAGAGGGCCGGTTTGGAAGTTGTTGATGGTATATGCCTTGCCTTCGTAGGTCAGTTCACCGATGGGGCAGATGACGGCGGCGGTGCCGACGCACATGGCCTCCTCCAGCGTTCCATTGGCGGCGGCCTCAAACAGCTCGGCGACGGAGATGAGCCGTGCCTCTACGGGCATACCCCAATCCTCAAACAATTGGAGGCAGGAGCGGCGGGTGACGCCGGGGAGGATGGACCCGGTCAGCATGGGGGTGATGATCCTGCCGTTGATCTTGAAGACCACGTTCATGCCGCCGCCTTCCTCCACATACTTGTGCTCCACGCCGTCCAGCCACAGCACCTGGGAATAGCCGTTGGCAAAGGCACGTTCTCCGGCCCGGTTGGAAGCGCCGTAGTTGCCGCCGCATTTGGCCTCGCCGGTGCCGCCCCGGACAGCCCGGACGTCCTCGGTCTCCACGATGATCTTCACCGGCTCCATGCCGTTGTCAAAGTAGCTGCCTACCGGGGAGAGAATGATGATGAACTGGGCCGTGTGAACGCCGTGAAGCCCCAGCTTCGCATCGGTACCGTACAGGAAGGGACGGATGTACAGAGAGGTGCCGGGATCAGAGGGGACCCAGCGCTCGTCAACCTTCACCAGCGCCTTGACGGCTTCCAGTGCGTCCTCCGGGGGGACTACCGGCAGACCCAGGCGGATGGCGGAGTTCTTCATCCGCTCCATGTTGTCCCAGGGGCGGAACAGCTGCACCTCACCGTCAGGACGGCGGTAGGCCTTCAACCCTTCAAAGACCTCGGCACCGTAATGGAACACACAGGCGGCAGGGGACAGAGAGATGTTCTGGAAGGGGACGATGCGGGGATCGTACCAGCCTTTTTCATCGCTGTAATCCATGATGAACATGTGGTCGGTGTAGTGGATGCCGAAGCCCAGCTGATCCGAGGGGAGGAGTGTTCCGGGGTGTGTCGTTTTCGTGATGCTGATATACATGGATGATACCTCCTGAAAATAAGTTCGAGTGTGTTCAAATACTTTATGCTTTGGCAGCCGGATGGCTGGAGCAAAAGCAAACAGAAAAGCGGCCCCGTCGAATCGACGGAGCCGCTTGGCGTTTCAGGTCCGATCCTCAGAGGATCGAAAGGGAAACCGGGCGTTGTACCGGGATTCGACAAATGGGAAAATGATGTACCAGAATAATCATGGGTAAAATAATAATGGACGCCAGCAGCAGGCCGGCGTCCAGAATCATAGCGATATTGGAGTGGGAAGAAGCTTCGGAGCAGACGGAAACGGCGCAGACTGCCTGCGCAGAAGCGTATGCAAAAGTAGAACCGGTCATGCAGGTCATCGTTTGTCTCCGTCCTTTCGTTCAAGTTGGCTGCAGTTTAGCACGGTGAAGGCGGTCCGTCAAGAGGAAATCATGCAAACACCCAAGAGATCGGCGGTGTGACCAACAACCTCATGTTTCCGAGCAGGTGATTTTGTAGGAATTTGCGGAAACGGTTGCCGATAGGTCGGCCTTTCCAAATACGGAATCAGGAAAAGGACCGGCAGCGGGGGTTGAACCCCCGTTGGAAATCTGTCATAATAAGAAAAAACAGGCCGGGCAAGAGGCTCCGGCGGAAACGGATATTGCCCATGAAACAGATCTGTATCGGCATTCTGGCCCATGTGGACGCCGGAAAAACAACCTTATCAGAGGCCCTGCTGTACCGGGCCGGAGCCATCCGCCGTCTGGGGCGGGTGGACCATCAGGACGCCTTTCTGGACACCGACGCCATGGAGCGGCAGCGGGGCATTACCATCTTTTCCAAGCAGGCGGTGCTGGAACTGGGGGAGACCCGTGTGACGCTGCTGGACACCCCCGGCCATGTAGACTTTTCCGCCGAAATGGAGCGAACGCTGCAAGTGCTGGACTGCGCCGTGCTGGTGATCTCCGGTACTGACGGCGTACAGGGCCATACCCGGACGCTGTGGGACCTGCTGGAGCGGTATCAGGTGCCCACATTCCTGTTCATCAACAAGATGGATCTGGCGGGCGCGGACCGGACGGCGCTGTTGGCCCACTTAAAGAATAAACTCAGCGGCGGCTGCGTGGACTTTGGGGACCCGGATACCCTGTGGGAGGAGGCCGCCGTCTGCGACGAGGCGGCTTTGGAGCAATATCTGGAAACAGGAGAACTTCCGGAGGACATGATCTCCCGTCTGATCGGGGAACGAAAGCTGTTTCCCTGCTACTTCGGTTCCGCGCTGAAGGTGGAGGGCGTGGACGCGCTGCTTGCCGGCGTGGAGCGGTATGCCCCCCAGCCGGCCTATCCGGCGGAATTCGGCGCCAAGGTGTTCAAGATCACGCGGGACGCGCAGGGCGCCCGGCTGACCCACATGAAGATCACCGGCGGTGCACTGCACACCAAGGAACTGCTCACCGGCCGGGAGGGGGACACGGTCTGGCAGGAAAAGGCGGATCAGCTCCGGCTCTACTCCGGGTCGAAATTCCACCCCGTGGACACGGCGGAGGCCGGGGCCGTAGTGGCGGTGACGGGCCTGAGTCACACCTTCCCCGGACAGGGGTTGGGGATCGAGCCGGACTGGTCCGGGGCGGTCTTGCAGCCGGTCCTGACCTACCGGGTGGAACTGACGGACGGCACAGACCCCCACACGGCGCTGCAAAAGCTGCGGCAGTTAGAGGAGGAAGACCCCCAACTTCACATCGTTTGGAATAACGGCGAGATCCACGCTCAGCTCATGGGCGAGGTGCAGATGGAGGTGTTGCAGCGGCTTGTCCGGGAGCGGATGGGCATGGAGATTAGTTTCGGCGCGGGGGCTGTCTGCTACCGGGAGACCATCGCCAACGCCGTGGAGGGCATCGGCCACTTTGAACCCTTGCGGCACTATGCCGAGGTACATCTGCTGCTGGAACCCGGCGAGCCGGGCAGCGGCATTACCCTCGCCTCCGTGTGCCCCACGGACAAGTTGGATCTGAACTGGCAGCGGCTGATCTTTACACATCTGTTGGAAAAACTTCATTTGGGGGTACTGACTGGCTCGCCCATCACCGATATCAAAATCACCTTGTTGGCGGGCCGCGCCCACGAAAAGCACACCGAGGGCGGCGATTTCCGACAGGCTACCTACCGGGCCGTGCGGCATGGGCTGATGCAGGCGGAAAGTGTGCTGCTGGAGCCGTGGTACCGGTTCCGGCTGGAAGTTCCCGCCCAGCAGGTGGGCCGGGCCATGACGGACTTGCAGCAGATGGGCGGAAAGATCGACCCGCCGGAGACGGCGGGGGAGGAAACGGTTCTCACCGGCACGGCGCCGGTGGCGGGCCTTCGGGATTATGCCCGGGAGGTGGCGGTCTACACCCGTGGACAGGGGCGGTTGTCCTGCGTCCCGGCGGGGTATTTCCCCTGTGCGGAGGCGGAAGCCGTCATCGAGGCCATGGGGTACGACCCGGAGCGGGACGTGGAAAACACGGCGGATTCCGTGTTCTGCTCCCACGGGGCCGGTGTGGTGATCCCGTGGCGGGAGGTGGCCCAGCACGCCCAGGTGGACAGCGGCTGGCGCCCGCAGGGGACGGAGCCTGAACCGAAGGAAGCGCCCCCCCAGCGGCGGCCCGTCAGTACCTACGCCGGGACCGCAGCCCAGGATAAGGAGTTGCAGGCCATCTTCGAGCGGACCTACGGCGCGGTGAAGCGGGAGAGTTTTCTTCCACCCAAGGCTCCTAAGCGGCCTGTGGCCGATCATTCGGAGGAAAAACGGCGGGAATTGAAACAGGCCTTCTCCGGCGAGGATTATCTGCTGGTAGACGGGTATAATATCATTTTCGCGTGGGACGAGCTGAAAAAGCTGGCGGCGGAACATCTGGACGCCGCCCGGAAAAAGCTGTGCGACCTCCTGTGCAACTATCAGGGCTACCGGAAATGCCGGGTCATCCTGGTGTTTGACGCCTACAAGGTGAAGGGCGGTCTGGGCAGCGTAGAAAAGTACCACAACATCACCATTGTCTATACCAAGGAGGCGGAGACGGCGGACGCCTATATCGAGCGGGCGACCTACGAGATCGGGCGGCAGCACCGGGTCCGGGTGGCCACCTCCGACGGGCCGGAGCAGATCATCATTCTGGGCCACGGGGCGCTGCGATTGTCGGCCTCCGCTTTCCACGAGGAAATGATGGAGGTCCAGAAGCAGATCGGAGATACCGTGTGGCAGAATAACCGGAAGAATGCCAACAGCGGCGCGGTGCGGGCGGCGCTGAAAAAGGCGAAGGAGGGCGGCGGATGCTGACACTGTTTACCGCGGCGGCGGTTTTGGCCGCCTGCGCCTGTCTACGGCAGCTTTTGAACCGCCCGGAGCGGACAGACGCATATTTCTGGAAGGGCCGCGTCCGCTTGACGGCCCTGTGGAATGACGGCGCGGCCTTCGGCCTGCCTCTGAAACGGACGCTGGTAACGGCGCTGTCCATTCTGATTTTGCCGCTGGTGTGGGTATTCCGCCGCCGCAGTCCCATAGGGGCGGGACTGGCCTTGGGAGGAGGTCTCAGCAACCTGTGGGAGCGGCTGCGGCGCGGTGCGGTCTATGACTATGTGCAGTTTCCCAAGCTGCCGAAGATCGGCCGCTATGTATGGAATCTGGCGGATCTCGCTATTTTGATCGGCGGACTGCTGCTGGCCCTGCTGGAACGGAAGAAATGAAACGATGCTGCCCGGAGGAATATCCTCCGGGCAGCGTTGTTTAGAAACGTGTGGCTTTTCAGGAAAAGACAGGCGGGTGGTCAGGACTTGGCCGGGGCGGAAAGCTCCGTCAGGGGGGCGAAGCGGTAGCCCATGTCCTCCCACTTCGACAGCAGATCGTCCAGAATGGCGGCGTTGGTGGAGGAGGTAGAGTGCAGCAGCACGATGGCACCGTTGTGGATGCGGGGGAGCAGCTTGGCGTAGGCCTGCTCCGCTGTGGGCTGGTTGTCGGCATACCAATCCACGTAGGCAAGGCTCCAGAACACTGTCTGGTAGCCCAGTTCCTGAGCCAGTTTCAGGTTTTGCTCACTGTATTTCCCCTGCGGGGGCCGGTAGAAGTGGGACAATTCCTGCCCGGTGATCTCCTGATACAGCGCCGCCAGAGAATCCAGCTCCTTTTGGAAGCTGGCCTTGTCGGAAATGGCGGACATATCCGGGTGGTGGTAGGTGTGGTTGCCTACGATGTGTCCCTCCGCCGCCATCCGGCGGACAATGTCCGGGGCGGATTCGATCATGTGGCCCACCACGAAGAAAGCCGCCGGAGCGCTGTGCTTTTTCAGCGCATCTAAAATGGCCCCGGTGTTGCCTTTTTCGTAGCCGCAGTCAAAGGTGAGATAAATGACCTTCTGTCTGGTGTCTCCCACATACCAGGCGTCATACCGGGTGAGAAAGTCCGCCGTGGCATTGCCGATGGGGGTTTCATGCTCCGCAGGGAAGGACAGTCCCCAGTTATCGGCGGAGGCGGGAATGGCGGCATCGCTGGACGCGGACAGGGCGGCGGGGGAGCCTCGGCCCAGGATCCCCATCAGCGCCAGACAGGGCAGAAGCAGAAGACAGAAAATTTGCAGACGTTTGCGCATGGCGTTCCTCCTGAGAATGGATTTCCTTTAGTCTGCCCGAATGAAAACCCCTTCATACCCGGTTGCGAAACCCGGCGAAAGCTGTTATGATGTGGCAGTGAAAAATTCGCAGGATCCAAAGGAGAAACAAAATGGCAAAGAAACGGCGTACCTCTCGAAAACCCGGCCGGAAGGAGGCCTTGGCAGTCATCATCCTGGCGATGCTCGTCGGTCTGGCCCGACAAATGCTGGCCCCCAGCTATGACCTATCGAATATCCCGGACTATGACGGCACCAGCGCTTACGCCGTCATCGACCGGAATCAGCCTTCCTTTACGGAGGAGGAATACACCACCGGTTCCTATGAGTATTACAGCGAGCTGGACAGTCTGGGCCGCTGCGGTGTCGCGGAGGCTTGCGTCGGCGTGGACCTGATGCCCACAGAGGAGCGGGAGAGCATCAGCAAGGTGAAGCCCACCGGCTGGGTGCAGAACCAATATGATTTTGTGGACGGCGGGAACCTCTATAACCGCTGTCACCTCATCGGCTTTCAGCTTACCGGTGAAAACGCCAACGAAAAAAATCTCATTACCGGCACCCGGTACATGAACGTGGAGGGGATGCTGCCCTTTGAAAATCAGGTGGCGGACTATGTGGCCTCCACCGGGAATCATGTGCTCTACCGGGTGACCCCCGCCTTTACAGGCACAGAACTGGTAGCCCGGGGCGTGGAGATGGAGGCATATTCCGTGGAAGATCAGGGCCGGGGCGTCTGCTTTCATGTCTACTGCTACAACGTGCAGCCCGGTGTGGAGATCGACTATGCCACCGGAGAGAATTGGGAGGCATAATGGAACTTTGGAAGAATTTTGACCGGCTGGTGGTGTTCGATACGGAAACTACCGGAATTGAGTTTGGCTGGGACCGGATCATTGAGATCGGCGCTGTGGCGCTGGAAAACGGCGCGGAGCGGGGGAATTTCAATGCCCTTGTCCGCCTTCCGGCAGGACAGATGCTGCCGACTTTCATTACAGAGCTTACCGGAATTACGGACGAGCCGTTCGACCG
>OGJU01002019.1_pt1 | contig 11154 bp, 9 predicted proteins | sample 1572251 | NCBI WGS metagenome assembly OGJU01 (sample SAMEA2582144, study PRJEB24529) | metagenome | biome: Human gut stool | place: China | collected 2011
GTATCATTACATTACCGTTATATATGATCGCGTTTATTTAAAGTATTATTTTTTTTGACTTTGTGATATAATGAGCGCAAGTGAGAAGAATGCATTTATGCATTCGGCGAACGGCGAATGTCGATCATGTGCTGCTTTTGCACATGATATAATATTTTTAGAAGCTGTACCATTAAGCGTTTCGGACGTTTGCGAGAAGATGTCTACATCACTTGGCGTAATGGCAAGGCTTTTTCTTTTTTCTGAATACATAGTCTGTATTCTTAAATCATGATTTTTACTTTGAACATAAGTTACTAATGTTTTTTCCATTTATATTTTTTAAAAATATTATCACTGGATTCCCATAATACATTGTAGTTGTAGTTGTAGTTCCCGGTTATTACTTGGTATGTTATAATATAGATTTCACGGAATAGATAGACGGAGACGTTGTAGTTCCCGGTTATTACTTGGTATGTTATAATGCATACCCGACCTTAGAAGAAGACACGATTGTTGTAGTTCCCGGTTATTACTTGGTATGTTATAATACAAGAATCTGTATCAGAGTATAGCCACGTGTTGTAGTTCCCGGTTATTACTTGGTATGTTATAATCAACGGCATAATACCGACTGTGCCATATTCGTTGTAGTTCCCGGTTATTACTTGGTATGTTATAATACTCCCATGTACAAAAGGTTTTCATGCCTTGTTGTAGTTCCCGGTTATTACTTGGTATGTTATAATACATATTAACGTTATTTGGTAATGATTCTAAGTTGTAGTTCCCGGTTATTACTTGGTATGTTATAATTAGGACGAACTGTAAAAGGTTTAATTTCTTGTTGTAGTTCCCGGTTATTACTTGGTATGTTATAATCAGACTGCACTGCTGTAAGACTGCATTCCAGTTGTAGTTCCCGGTTATTACTTGGTATGTTATAATTTCTTTATGATGTCAGAAAAAAGGATGTTGGTTGTAGTTCCCGGTTATTACTTGGTATGTTATAATCGATACTTGACTACTTATGTCAGGATAAGGTTGTAGTTCCCGGTTATTACTTGGTATGTTATAATTATGATTGCCGAAATAGATGTAAAAGAGATGTTGTAGTTCCCGGTTATTACTTGGTATGTTATAATCACTTTGCCACCTCCTCAAATTCCCCAAGGGTTGTAGTTCCCGGTTATTACTTGGTATGTTATAATAATACCAACATGACGAATCCCTCCTTCTTAGTTGTAGTTCCCGGTTATTACTTGGTATGTTATAATTTCAATGTCGGATTTTATTGTCTCTACGTGTTGTAGTTCCCGGTTATTACTTGGTATGTTATAATAGGGAACGGAAAATCCTGCATAATCCAAATGATTATGCAGGGTTTTAACTTTCAAAAAACAAATAAAAAATGATTATAGTAGACGGAAAAAACACATTTTAAGAAAAAATCAAGAAATATGAAAAGCATTTTCCACTATATCCCTAAACAAAGCCGTACTTGCCTTACTCGGGCATACGGCTTTTCGCTTTATATCTATGCTACCTATTAAAAGGCCTTATTTTGATACTCGTTTTTAATAGCGGAAATGTTCTAAGCAATTCATTATTGAATATTTTCGATGTGTAACCATAGTTCTAACTTCTGTGGTTTAAATATTTAAATAGCAATTTTTTGTTGATTTAAATTAAAATGTACAAATTATTGGACAGTTAAAGTGCTATATCTTCAGTAATGAAAAATCAGCAGGGAAAACCCTGCTGAAGGAGAACAATATTCTCCATATTATATTTTCAATCCGCGTAGTAAAATACGACAATCTTTATTATAAATAATAACGTATGAATGTCAATTGGTAAAAATGTTATTCTATAATATGGATAATATATTGACAAACAGGATATGAAAGAATAATATGAAGATAGGAGGAAAGAAAAATGTATCTGGCACACAAGGAAAATGAAAAAAAGCAGGAATTAACAGTACATTTACTGGAAGCGGGACAGTATGCACAGAGTGAAGGAGAAAAGATAGGAATAGGAACATTAGCTACACTTTGTCTGCAATTGCATGATGCAGGAAAGTTTAGTACTGAATTTCAGGCATATATCAAGCAAGAAGATGATCTACCCAAAAGGGGAGCAGTAAATCATAGCTCTGCAGGAGCTGAATTATTAATGCAGGAATTTAAGAACAGTCCCTATCATTCAGTTCAAGATATGAGGCTTTTGATAGAGCTTATTTCATATACGATTACGGCACATCATGGAATTTATGACTGCATAGATGAAGATGGCGAAGACAAGTTTGAAGTCAGATTGAATGTGGTTGAAAAAGAAAAACTGGATGAAATTGCAAGACTGTGGTTTGAAGAAATGCATTTTACAAAAGATATGTTATGCAGTCAGATGAGAAAGGCATATGGTGAATTCATAACCGCTTTTTTGAAACCATTAAAACAAATCTGTCAGAATGGACAGACAGAAGGCACAGAGAGATTTTTTTATATGAGCTGTATGGAACGATTGCTTTTGTCTTTGCAAATAGACTCAGACTGGACAGATACAGCAAGAGCAATGGGTGACAGTATGCTTGATGATAATATGGAAACTGCAAACGTATATCAGAAGGCTTTGAAAAATTATCAGCAATATATGGATAAGCTGGAAACAGAAGCAAAGAAAAGTCTCAGAACAGAGAAACAAAAACAAATCTTCGAACTGCGAAAAAAGATTAGAGAAGAATGTATGAATTTCTCAGAGACATCATATGGAATATATCGGTTATCACTTCCGACAGGTGCGGGAAAGACGTTAGCATCTTTGGGATATGCACTGAAAGTGGCAGCAAAGAGAAAAACATCGGAAGTTTCTCACATTTTTTACATAAGTCCTTATATATCCATCACAGAACAAAGCACTGAAGTGATAAAGAAAGCAGTCAGAAATGAAGAATGGGTGATGGAACATCACTCAAATGTCAGCAATTCTGATGAACAGGAGAAGCAGATAGATACTGCATGGAAGGAACCGATTATCTGTACAACTATGATTCAATTTTTGTATACGTTGTTTTCACAGAAAAATAAAAGCATCCGCCGTTTTCATCAATTGAAAAATTCTGTGATTATCGTAGATGAAGCACAGGCACTGCCGGTGCAGACAATACACACATTTAATCTTATGATGAATTTTCTATGTTATGTATGTCATGCGACTATTATTTTGTGTACAGCCACCCAACCGCAATTGGCATCTGGCAATATAAAAAGAAAGATTTTATATACAGCGCCTAAGGATATGGTCACAGGAGTGTGTGATATTTTTCAGCGTTTTCAGCGTACAAACATCTCTTTTGAAATAAATGAGCCAGACACATTTGAATCACTGGGAGAGAAGATATTCAATGATTTCCAAAAGGAACGGACAATACTTTTAATTTTGAATAAGAAAGAGACAGTTGGAGCATTTTTTGATTATATAAAAGCAGAATTGAAAGATGTGAAGATTTTTTATCTGACAACAAACTTATGTCCGGAACATCGGAGTGATCAATTGAAAAGCATAAAAAATTATCTGAAAAATAGTACAGAAAAAGTTTTGATTATAAGTACAAATCTGATAGAAGCGGGAGTGGATCTGTCAGTCAATCATGTCTATCGTTCACTTGCAGGATTGGACAGTATCGCACAGGCGGCAGGTCGTTGCAATCGAAATGGGGAAATGGAACAGGGAAGGGTTACTGTAATTCAATTAGTTGGGGATGAATTTGAGGTAATTCGAATAGCTCAGAAGAAAACGGAAGAAGTCTGTGAAAAATATAATCAGTCAAATAGTATGGAGAGTATTATTTTTCCAGAGTGGATGGATTGGTATTATGAAATCTATTATAAGAAAGTCAACAATAAAATGGATTATGATATAGGAAAGGGACAAACAATATATAAATTATTGAGTAGTGGCTTTCCGGGAGAAAGGAAACATCTGGTTAGACAGGCATTTGAAACAGCAGGAGAAAAATACAGACCGATTCAGGAAGAGGGAAAAACAGTGATAGTTCCATACAAAGATGGAATGGATATTCTTGAAAAATTGGAAATGGCGCAGAATATGTCTGAGAGAAAAAGACTATTAAGAAAGATACAACGCTATACGGTGTCTGTATATGAAAATAAGCTAAAAGAATGCTTACAAAATGGAGTGATAGAAGAAAGCAGGTTTTTACCAGACGTATATGTAGCTAAAAATTATGATATGGAAAAAGGACTGCTCAATGAACTTGTATTACAATATTATTGAAAAAGGGGGAAAGAAGAGTGGAAAGAAAAAATGCAATAGAATATAAAGTCTATGGGAAATATGCACTTTTCACCGATCCATTGACGAAAACAGGAGGCGAAAAACTGTCATATCAGGTGCCAACGTATCAGGCATTGAAAGGAATCACAGAAAGTATTTACTGGAAACCTACGTTTACGTGGGTGATTGATGAGTGCAGAGTGATGCATCCAATACGGACAGAGTCAAAGGGAATGCGCCCGATAAAATATCAGGGAGGAAACGATCTGGCATCTTACACATATTTAAAAGATATAGAATACCGGGTGAAAGCACATTTTGTATGGAATGAAAACAGACCGGATCTTGTAAATGACCGGAATGAGAATAAGCATTATCAAATTGCAAAAAGAATGTTAGAAAGAGGAGGCAGGAGAGATATTTTTCTTGGAACAAGAGAATGTCAGGGATATGTAGAACCCTGTACAGTGATGGAAGGAGAAGGATTCTATGACAATGATGGAAATATTTCTTTTGGAATCATGGTACATGGAATTACATATTCGGATGAAGCAGTCAGGGAGAATGAGAAAAAGCATATGACAATCCGGTTATGGAATGCATACATGAAAGACGGAGTGATTAGATTTCCGGAACCGGAAGAATGTCAGATCAGAAAAGTAGTTGCGGAAATGGAAATGAAAACATTTGACGAAAAAAATTTCTGTGGAATAAGGGAATTTGAAAGGGGGAATCTTTTTGGGCTGGATACAAATGCTTGAAAAAACATATGACGCATGCGAAGCGATTGTGGGGAAAAAGGTAAATGAAGATCCAATCTTACTTCCAATCTCGCATTCTACAGCAAATGCGCAGATAGAAGTGACGATTGACCTAAAAGGTAAATTTATGCCGGCTTTGTCCGGAATCATTCCAAAGGATGGGGAAGATAAAATCACGATTATCCCAGTAACCGAGGATTCGGCTTCGCGAAGTAATGGAAGCTGTCCGCATGCATTATGTGACAAACTTTGCTATGTTGCAGGAGATTATTCGTTATACACAAATGAGGACAAGACAGAATACTATAATGATTACATTAATAGTTTGAGAAAATGGACAAGCTCTGAATTTTCCAATAAGTGGCTGCAATGTGTATATCTTTATTTGAAAAAAGCTACACTGATTCAGGATTTAATAAAAGCAAAATTATTGATATTGGCTGAAGATGGTTTTCTGTCCGAAAATGAAAATAAAATTCAGTCAGTTGCCCAAAAAGATGCGATGGTAAGATTTGCAGTATGGGATAATGGAGAAAAACATGAATTGTGGAAAGAGCCGGAAATGTATCACTCTTTTATCGAGTATTACAAGACTAATTTGCATAATTGTAATATAGATTATGTGACGGGTGAAAAGATACAATGTTCTGAAAAACATCCATCGAAAATCAGAAATTCCGGGGATAAAGCAAAGATTTTTTCGGCAAATGATACCTCTGGTTTTACTTACCGGGGAAGGTTCGCGAATCGTGAGCAGGCTGCCAGTATTGGATATGAAACTTCGCAGAAAGCACATAATGCTTTGCGCTGGCTATTAGCAAGGCAGGGAAAATATATAGACGGTGAGATGACTGTGGTGTGGAAGCTTCCACAAAATCTAAAAGAAAAAGATTCTAATCTGGCTTTGGATGTAGTTGATTTATTTGGAGATACACAGGAAACATTTTTGGCAGATTTTGATTGGGCAGCAGAATGCAGGGACGAGGATGACATAGAACTCGACAGAAAATTTGCAGAGAAATTGAATCAGGCGATGGCTGGATACCGGGCAAAACTCCAACCGGATGATGAAGTAATCATTTTGTCGGTTGATGCAGCAACAACAGGAAGGTTAGCTGTTACTTACTATCAGGAAGTTCCGGGAAATGAATTTATAGACAGAGTTCTTCACTGGCATCAGAATTGTACCTGGCCACGATGGATAAAATTACATGAAACAAAAAAATGGGTGTTCATAAATAACACAGCGCCATCACCAAATGAGATAGCACTTGCTGCGTATGGAACAGAACAGGAAAAAGGATATCTGGCATGTAGTGATAAACTGAAAAAAACTACAATCCGAAGAATTTTACCGTGTATTATCGGATTAAGCCCGAAAATACCGGCCGATATTGTGAAAGCTGCTGTAAACAGGGCTTCAAATCCACAGGCATACAGCTCTTTTGTGTGGCAGAACTGTGTGGCGCCGGTGGCTTGTGCAATGATAAAATATAATGAATTTGATGGGAAGGTGAATAGTATGGAGCTAGAGAAAGACAGAAGCTATCTGTTTGGACAATTACTTGCTATCCTTGAAAAAGTCGAGGAGAGAGCACTATATTTACAGGAAAGTAAAACAGATGACAGACTTACCAATGCAAAGAAAATGTGGAATGTGTATACCAGACGTCCGGCAATCACTTATGAAAGACTCTATAGTCATATAGTGAGAGCATATCTGAAACGGTTAAATCCGGGTGCAAGAGCGAAAATAGAAAACGAAATAATGCAGATCATAAATGTTCTTCGGGAAACAGATGGATTCAACAACAATCCTTTGAATGAAAGATATTTACTTGGTTATTACGAGGAAAGAGAAAAATTAATAAAATCAAAAGGCGAAAAGTCGAATGAAGGAGGAGAAGAGTAATGGGAGTATTTACAAACAAAATTGATTTTGAAGTGGTGATTATGGTGAATCATGGAAATCCGAATGGAGATCCGTTGAATGGAAATCGTCCGAGAGAAGATTTTGACGGATTCGGAGAAATTTCGGATGTATGTCTGAAAAGAAAAATCAGAAATCGTCTGCAGGATATGGGAGAGAAAATTTTTATACAAAGCGAAGAACGCTGTGATGATGGATGCAAGAGTCTTGCAGACAGGACAAAGACAAATGATGAGATGCAGAAAGCATTGAAAGCAAAGGATAATGAGGCATATGCAAAAGCTGCATGTAAGACGTGGATTGATGTGAGAGCATTTGGACAGGTATTTGCTTTCAAAGGAAATTCCGTATCAGTTGGAGTGAGAGGACCTGTAACAATTCAGTCAGCATTCAGCGTAGATCCTATTGATATTGAAAGCATACAGATCACGAAAAGTGCAAATTCAGAAACAAGCGATAAAAGAGGGGCAGATACGATGGGAATGAAGCATCGTGTTAATTTTGCCATGTATACCGTGAAGGGAAGTATTAATCATCAGCTTGCAGAAAAGACAGGATTTTCAGATGAAGATGCGGAAAAGATAAAAGAAGCGCTCAGGACGCTTTTTGAAAATGATGCATCATCTGCAAGACCGGACGGAAGCATGGAAGTGGTAAGGGTTTACTGGTGGAAACATAATTGCCCGATGGGACAATATTCTTCTGCAAAAGTTCATCGCTTACTGAAAATTGAGAAGAAGACAGAATTTCCAAAAAGTATTGATGATTACGAATTTACATTAAATTCTTTACCAGGATTGGAAGTGGAAATAATTGAAGGAATATAAAGAAGACGATTATCTGATGATCTCCGGGATACAGCATTTTGCGTTTTGTAGAAGACAATGGGCATTGATTCATCTGGAACAGCAATGGACTGAAAACTACAAGACAATGGATGGAAACTTTATGCACAGACAGGCGCATAATGGGGCATTCCACGAGAAAAGAAAAGATATCATCATTTCTCGTGGAATGCCGGTTTTCTCACGAATAATGGGTGTGAGTGGGATTTGTGATATTGTGGAATTTCATGCAGATGAGTCTGGTACTTTGATACGTACATTTGGTGGGAAATATACGCCATTACCGATAGAATATAAAAGAGGAAAACCAAAAGATCATGATGCGGATATCCTGCAGGTAGCTGCACAGGCCATGTGTCTGGAAGAAATGTTGGATTGTACAATTACACAGGGCGCATTGTATTATGGAGAGATAAAGCATCGTGTTAATATTCAGATTACAGAGGGTATCAAGCAGAACGTAAAAGATATGTTTGATGAAATGCATCAATATTATGAAAGAGGTTATACACCAAAAGCAAAAAAGAAGAAAGCATGTTATGTGTGTTCTTTAAAAGATTTGTGTCTGCCGGAACTGGAAAAAACGGGAAATGTTGAAACATACATGAATAATATATTGGCAGAAGATTTGGAGGATAACACATGAAAAAATTGTTGAATACTCTCTATATCACATCCGAGAATAAATATTTATCTCTGGATGGAGAAAATGTGGTGATTAAAGAGGAAGGTGCAGAGCTTGGAAGAATGCCACTTCATAATCTTGAAATGATTGTAACGTTTAGCAGAGCAGGAGCCAGTCCGGCGTTGATGGGAAAATGTGCAGATAATAATATTTCAATTGTATTTTTGACGCCGTCCGGCTCATTCCTGGCAAGGGTAGAAGGAAAGACAAAAGGAAATGTGCTTCTGAGGAAGAAACAGTATGAAGTTGCAGCAGACGAGCAGGAAAGCCTAAAGATTGCACGCAATACGATTGTCGGAAAAGTTTATAATGGACGGTGGGTAATCGAGCGTACCATAAGAGATCATTCACTACAGACAGATGCAGATAAATTAAAAATTGTTTCAGAGAGGCTTCGGGATAAAATACCTGATATCAGAATCAGTAACAACAAAGATCAACTCAGGGGAATAGAGGGTGAACTTGCGTCACAGTATTTTTCTGTTTTTGATGAATTGATTTTACAGCAAAAAGAAGATTTCTATTTTCATGAGAGAAACAGAAGACCACCTCTGGACAGGGTAAATGCATTATTATCATTTGTATATACACTATTAGCAAGCATGATGGCAGCATCGTTAGAAACAGTTGGACTGGATCCATGTGTCGGATTTTTACATGGAGATAGACCTGGAAGATATTCACTGGCATTGGATATGATGGAAGAACTTCGACCTGCGCTGGCTGATCGTTTTGTTTTGCGTCTTATTAATAAAAGGATGGTGGGCAAAACAGATTTTATAGAAAAAGAAGATGGAGCAATCTTATTGACAGATGATGCCAGAAAGAGAGTGCTTGACGAATGGCAGAAGCGAAAACAGGAACAGATAATACATCCATATTTAAAAGAAAAGATTCAGTGGGGAATGGTTCCTTATATGCAGGCAATGTTTTTGGCAAGATATTTACGTGGAGACATTGATGCATATCCGCCATTTTTGTGGAAATAGAGGTGATATTTTGCTTGTATTGATTACATATGATGTTAATACAGAAAATGAAGCAGGAAAGAGCAGACTTCGTAAAGTAGCAAAACAATGTGTAAACTATGGAGTACGAGTACAAAATTCTGTTTTTGAATGTATTGTAGATGGTGCCCAGTGTCGCATGCTGAAAGGAAAACTACAGGAAATTATAGACGAAGAAAAAGACAGCATTCGTATTTATTATTTAAACGATAAACAAAAACAGAAAATAGAATGTCTGGGTGTAAAAAAAGGAATATCAGTAGAAAATACGCTGATATTTTAAAGCGGTGCGGATCATAAGCGAACATGAAAAAGCGGATGATTCGCACCGGGAAATACAATATTTTTTGTGTTACATGAAATAATTATTGTAGTGTTGATGGGATTTTATAGATACTATGCAATAATTATTACAGATAAGTATAAGGATTATTGTGCATTTTTGCTGTCGCTCCTCTTGTAGGAGCGTGGATTGAAATCATACCCAATGATCGCCGTCTTCTGCCGGAAAATGTCGCTCCTCTTGTAGGAGCGTGGATTGAAATAAAACTTCTCCTTTCTCCCGGTACATGACAGCACCGTCGCTCCTCTTGTAGGAGCGTGGATTGAAATAAGACGTCCACTTAAGTTGTCTAAAACCAACCCAGCGTCGCTCCTCTTGTAGGAGCGTGGATTGAAATATATCAACAATCGAAATATCCGCTTCGTTGATAGACGTCGCTCCTCTTGTAGGAGCGTGGATTGAAATAACTATTTCCATTTTGGATATATTTCAGTTTAAGTCGCTCCTCTTGTAGGAGCGTAGATTGAAATATTCCTAACGTGACAGGTGGGAAATTTCTTAGGTTGTTCATTAACATAATTTGATGTTCAAAAATATCTGCCAAATAAAGTCATTTATATGATATCATGGATACTATAAAGAAAACCTATTTGATACTTTTTCATAGTTTTCAGTCAAATGAAGTAATTAATTAGAGGCGGTACATATTTGCAAATAAGAAAGACGGGCAAATAGCACAAAAATTTCATAAAAACACAATAGATAATTGCGAAACTCCTCCTACTCTTCTTTCAATTGTTCAAAATCAACAAAAACATTCAAGACACGCTCTCGCTATGTGTCACTCGCAACGGTACTAAGAAGCCAGGTACAACTTACAGTTGTACCTGCCTTCTAAGAACCGGCGGTTCCCCAATGTCTTTCATGTCTTTTGTTAATTTTTCACAATTCAATTTAGCTTTTCATGAGTTTCGCAATTATCTAATAAAAACACAATACAAAAAGGAGTCCCCATGCAATCATACAACGACCTACAATCACAATTAAAAACAATAGACCATAAAAGTTACCCATTATACAAATCCCTGCGCGGAAGTTACCAGTTCCCCAAATACATATTGTCAATTGACCATGTGCAGGGCGATCCGTTTGCGGCACCATCGGATGTGAGGGTGACAGTAGATACGAAGGCAGCCGGATTTCCGGCATTTGCAATGAAAGATAAGCTGACAAGAACCGCATTGGCGGATGAACTGCTTCGCAATTTTGCGGCAAAAGTGAATCAGTTTACCTTTAAAGCGAAGGGCTCCGGGAAAAGCGGGCTGATCTCAGTGACACACTGCGGACAGGAAGTGCTGCAGA
>OGJU01002027.1_pt1 | contig 11088 bp, 9 predicted proteins | sample 1572251 | NCBI WGS metagenome assembly OGJU01 (sample SAMEA2582144, study PRJEB24529) | metagenome | biome: Human gut stool | place: China | collected 2011
TGTTTTTGATTTGATTGATTAAATCCCAGCCAGCATTGGAGCAGTAATTACAACTTGAGCAATACATCAGGTGGGGGCTTAGTCTGTCCGCAAACTCTCTGGCTAAAGCGTTCAGATAGACTGATAAAAATTGTCTATTATGACTAAGGATATGAAGGGGGGCTTTCCGTTGTACTGCAAGTGTTTGGGGATGAAAGAGAAGGAAGTGTGTCAAAAAAAGGGCAAAATATTCAGCGGACTGCTGAAAATGGAATTCTCTGTTGTTGGATATTGACAAATAAACGATATGACATTATCATTTAATCAAAAATAAACGTTTTATAAAAATGATTAGTAAATGGAGGCGCGGCTATGATGACTGAATTGAAGCGGGCAGGTGGAAACGAGCTGCGGGACTTTAAGGAGCTCTCACTGGAAGAACTGCGCCGCGGATACGTCATCCATAGAGATGGTACTTACACCTGCATTTTCTGCGGCGCGTCTTTTGAGACAGGCGTCATCTATCACAGCCGCGGGCGTGATGTGACGGCAGAGCGGGCGATACGGGAGCATATGCAGGAAGTCCACTCCGGCACATTCTGGCCCATGCTGGAGCTGGATAAGACGCTCAACGGTCTGACTGAGGTGCAGAAGACGCTGCTATCCTGCATCTATGAGGGGAAAAGTACGGACGAGATCGGTGAGATCATGGGAATCAGCACTGCCACAGTACGCGCCCACAAATTCAACCTACAGAAAGCCAAAAGGGAGGCCAAGATCCTGCTGGCTCTGTTGGAGATTCTGGAAGGCGAGGAGCCGCCTGTTCCCCGCCCGGTGCACGGAGAGAGCGGAGCGGAGTCTTCCGGGATAGAACAGACAGACGACCTGTTTTCACTCAATATGCTGCACCCATTTTTTACACAGTTCCGGTATAAATAGGGGGGACGATATGGAACGGCCGAGCCCAGGGCGGAGAAAGATCTGGAACATAACCATGTTTATCATCAGCTATGCGCTGAACAATCTGGTCAGCGGCATCATCTATGATACCTATGTCAATTACATGCAGGAAATGGCGCGTTCGGTAGCGACATCCTTTTGGGCGTTTTATGGGTATGCGACCTTTATCAGTGCTCTGATGCTGTTGCTGATTCCGAAGACGGGCTATAAAAAGCTTTTGGTGTTCTGTTCGGCCTCCTGTGCGGCGGCCCTGTTGAGCGCGGTATTCATGCAGACCGAGTCTGTATTCTTTCTGACCACTCTGCTTGCACTGGTAGGCATTCAGCTCCATTATATTATGCTGGCGCCTTATGTGGCGGTGTTTACCGACCGGAGCAACAATATTGACTGGTATACGCGGGCCTACTATCTGGGTTACCTGGGGTATTTTCTTACTACTTATCTGGGCGGCGTGCTGACGGTCAAGATGTTTTCCCTGCGGGCGGGCGTGACCTATCAGGCGGCAAAAACACTGACGGAACACGTCGACACCATGGCGCCCGGGCTGCGGGAACACTACCTACAGGGGAACCGGGATGTGCTGCTGCTTGTTGCAGTGCTCGCGCTGGTTGGACTGATTCCCGTGCTTCTTATCCGGGAAGAGCGGGAAGACCACTGCATCGCCATATCAGAGCAGGTTCCCTGGCGGCAGCGGCTACGGGAGATGCGGCAGGCTCTGCTCCAACGGGATGCGGTGATCTATCTGATCTACTGGGTGCTGATTTCTTTTGGTATGGGACTGTTCACTTCCTATTATTCGATTTTCCTCAACCGAAATCTGCACATTGACCGGGCGACATCTTCACTGCTGGTCTCCCTGTCCTATCTGGCCATCGTTCTCTTCCTGCTATTCACCCCGGAGGTGGTCAGACGGTTTGGGCAGATTGTGACGCTGGGCGGTGTGGCGATGCTCTCCGTTCCGTTTATGCTTCTTATCGCCAACGGCGACCGGTTTGGCCAATTTATGGTTCCAGTCGTGGGCATCGCCCTGTTTATGCGTTCTGGCTTGATCAACCTCAGTTCGCCGGTGGACAGTGCTTTGTCCATGGAGCTGGTACCACGCCAACTCCGCCCGGCCTTTGCCTCTATGATCAATCTGGCGGCGGGGCTCGCCAGTATTCTCAGCGGTTGGTTTACCGGGAATGTGCTGTTTGTGGAACAGGAGGGCTACCGCACGGCCTATTATATTGCCTCCGGTATTTATGTGGTGGCCTGCATGCTGTTGATGGCCGGTCTGTGGAAATACAACCGGGCGGCACCGAACAAGGAGGAGGGGAGATCATGAGATGTTGCGCTTCCGATGCACAAAAGCTGGAGCAGCTTCGGCGGCTGATCCGTGAGATCGAATATCTGAAATATACACTTAACTCCACGCTTTACTGGGACAAGATGACCTACATGCCGGAGAAGGGGCTGACCTATCGCAGTGAGGTGATGTCCTTTCTAGGCGCGCAGCTCTATGAGCGGTTTCGCTCGCCGGAGCTGCGGAGCCTGGTCGATCATTTTTCCCGGCAGAAGGACGCTCCACCCCAAGTTTCCGCAATGGTTCGAAGGGTAGAGAGCAACTACATTTATATCAATAAGATCCCGCAGGCGGAATATCAGGCATACATTGCCCTCATTGCAAAGGCTGAGCAGGTATGGGAACAGGCACGGGAAGCCAATGACTTTCAGCGGTTTGCTCCCTATCTGGAGCGGATTGTGGATACCTTCCGGGCTTTCGCCGGATATTGGGGGTACGAAGCGGAGCCTTACGACGCCCTCATGAGCTTCTATGAGCCAGGGACTACCGTACAGCAGATGGATCGTCTGGCGGATGAGCTGAAACACTTTGTGATCGACCTGTTTCAGACACTGCAGGCCCGTGGAATGCCATGTGGGGAACCGGCGGAAGGGCGGTTTCGCCTCCCGCTGGAGGAACAGCGGGCCCTCTCGCAATATGTATTGGAGACAATCGGATTTGATTTTGCATCAGGCCGTCTGGACGAGGGACCTCATCCAACAACCCTGGCAGCTTCACCGGGCGATGTCCGAGTGATCACATCCTATCAGGCGGAGGATTTCCGCTCTGGTCTGTTCAACACCCTGCACGAAGGCGGTATGGGCCTTTATGAACAGGATATTGATCCGGCTCTGCTGGGGATGCTTCTGGGCGAAGTGGCATCCTTTGCCACCGAGCTGGCGGAGGCCCGTCTTTACGAGAACATCATTGGCCGGAGCGCCGGATTCTGGGAGTATCTGTTCCCAAGAATGCAGCAGCTCTGCCCCTCACTGGCTGTGGACGAGCGGGAGACGCTCTTTCAGTCGGTCAATCAGGTTCGTCCCACGTTGATCCGGAACAATGCCGATGAGCTGACCTATATTCTCCATATCCTCATACGCTATGAGGTGGAGAAGGATCTGATCCGCGGAACGCTGTCTGTGGCGGAGCTGCCACAGGTGTGGAGACAGAAATACACCGATTATCTGGGAATCACACCCCGGAATGACCGGGAGGGCGTCCTTCAGGATATCCAATGGGCTGCGGGCTATATGGGCTATTTCCCCGGTTACCTTACCTCCAATTTGATGGCCGCACAATTTGCCGCCGCACTGGAGCGGGAGCTGGGGCCCCTTCGCCATTTGTTGGCTGCCGGGCGCTTCCGGGAGATCCATCAGTGGCTGGCAACGCGGATCCACCGCTTCGGAGCGATCTATCCGCCGGGCGAGCTGGTGAAACGGGCCACAGGGGAACCCCTACGCTCCACCTACTTCATCAACTATCTTCGGGAGAAGTATACTGAGGTATACCAGTTGAAAAAACAATAAGGAGAGAATGAAAAATGTCCAAACTGTTTCCGAAGCTTGGGATGGGCGAAAAGACCGCGCGGAATTTCATTACCATCCTGCTCATCGCCGCAGGCGGTGCCATCATCTACGGCCTGCCCTACTTCCGGTATGACTACTATGACGCCTATTTGGAGGTTTATCATCTGACCAACACCCAGATGGGCGTCTTCGGAAGCATCTTCGGCGTCTTTGGTATGATCTCCTACTTGTTCGGAGGTTACCTGGCAGACCGGGTCAGCATCCGCCTGCTGCTGACGGTGTCGCTGGTAGGAACCGGACTGGGCGGCTTTCTCCACCTGCTCCCCCTGACCTTCCCCATGCTGGTGGGCCTGTATGCCTTTTGGGGCTTCACCTCCCTGTTTGCGTTCTGGCCCGCCTGTGTGAAAGCCGTCCGCGTCTTGTCAAGCCCGGAAGACAAGGGTAAGTCATTCGGCTGGTTCGAGGGCGGCCGCGGCGTGACCGCCGCCGTCATGGCGCCTCTGGCTGTCGTGGCCTTCCGGATTGGTCTGAGCGCCAGTAATATGGATGACAAGATGGGCATGCGCTATGTGATTATCTTCTACTCTGTTCTTACAGTGCTGAGCGGACTGCTGGTGTTCTGGAAGATGCGGGACGAGTCCACCATTGAGAAGAGTGAGCGTATTACCTTTCGGGATCTGGGCAAGGTGCTTAAAATGCCTGCCATCTGGATCATCGGCCTGGTGACCTTCTGCAACTATGTCTTTACGCTGTCCCTGTACTACTTCACCCCCTACGGTACCTCGATTCTGGGCATGAGCGTCACCTTCGGGGCGATTCTGGCGGCCTGTAAGCGTTTCCTGTGTCCTGTTTCCAACGTGGGCGGCGGCTACCTGGCCGACAAGGTGGGTACCAGCTCCCTGCTGTTCACCTCATGCATCGCCATGGCGGTGGGCACTGTGGCCATCCTGTTTCTGCCACAGGCCACGGCCTCGGTTCTGCCGTTTGTGATCCTGTTCCTGGTAATCTATTTCTTCTACAATGTCAACTATGCCCTGACCTGGGCCATGATGGACGAGGGTAAGATCCCGGAGCGGTATTCCGGAACGGCGGCCGGCATTATCTCCACTGTAGGTTATCTGCCGGAGATCTTCTGTTCCCTGCTGGCGGGCGTGCTGATCGACGGCTATCCGGGCGTCACCGGCTACCGCTACTATTTTTCCTTCCTCATCGTAATGCTGCTTCTAGGCGCAGGCATGGTGTTGGTTTGGAAGCGCTTCCTGAAGAAAAGTCAGGATAAGTAAGCCTCTCTTCGGAAAGGAGAACGTTCTTGTGGAACAACATATACCTGGTATTGTGCTGAAGGACGGCCTGACGCAGCCGGTTTTTGATTATAAAAGGTGTCTGTTTGAGAAGGTCTATGTGGAGACGCCGGTAGATACAGACGGAGACGGCCGACTGGATCTGATCGCAGTCTACATCCGTCGCCCACTGGAAACCACTCAGGGGATGAGGGTGCCCGCGATCTATGTGGCCAACCCCTACATGCTGGAGTGTAATGAGGATTGGTATGTCCCCCACGATGTGGACCGGGATGTGAGTCCCTATCCCCAGCAGCACATCACCGAGTCGGACATCACCTTTGACCCGTCCACAGTATCCTTCCCCCAGCCCAGATACCCCAGGGCCACCGTCGGCTATGCGGATACCGCGCCAACGGAGGAGATCCCGTTGGACTGCATCAGCGACTGGTACAGCTACTTCAACTCCCGTGGCTACGCCTCCGTGTTCTGCGGCGGCCTGGGTACCCGGGGATCCCAGGGATTCAACTGCTGCGGTTCCCCGGAGGAGACGGCGGCATTCAAGGCGGTCATCGACTGGCTCAACGGCCGCTGCCGGGCCTTTACCAACCTGACGGACAACATTGAGATCCGGGCGGACTGGTGCACCGGCAAGGTGGCCATGTCCGGCAAGAGCTACCTGGGGACGATGTGTATCGCGGTCGCCTCCACCGGTGTGGAGGGATTGGAAACCATCATTCCCGAAGCCGCCATTTCCAACTGGTATGACTACTACCGCTGCAACGGTTTGAACCTGCCCGCCATCGGCTGGCAGGGCGACGACCTGGACATTTTGGCCAAATACTGCTTCAGCCGTGCCAAGGACCCGGAGGACTATGCGTCCGTTCGGGAGGCGTATGCCGCCTGGCTGGAGGGAATTGCGGCAGATGAGGACCGGGACAGCGGCAACTACAGCCGCTGGTGGGACATGCGCAATTACCTGAAGGCGGCCGACCGGTTCAAGGCATCGGTGTTTCTGGTACATGGTCTGGCGGATTGGAATGTCAAGCCGACACATTGCGTCAATCTCTTTGCCGCCATGGAATGCAGAGGGATCCCCTGTAAGATGATGCTTCATCAGGGCGGGCATATCTACATCCATGATTTGCAGGGCAGCCGGTTCAATGAGATGCTCCACCTTTGGCTGGATCACTGGCTCTACGGTATTGAGAACGGTGCGGCGGAGCGTATCCCCAATGTTCTGGTGCAGAGCAATCTGGATCAGGATCTCTGGCTGGCGTCGCCTTCCTTCCCGGCGGTCAAAGGGTATACCGAGCCGGTGCTCATGCCCGCCCAGGAGAGCGGCCGCCTGGTGGACGACCTGTCAGCCACTGTGTATGACAGAACCCGGGACAACGCCGCCGAGTGGTTGGCCGAGCTGGTGTTGAGCGAACGACATGCCCACTGCCTGCGTTATATCACCGCCCCGCTTGAAACGGATACCCGGATCAGCGGCACGGTTCAGGTTTCGTTTCGTGCCGCCTGCCGGGCCTCTACCGCCATTCTCAGTGCCATGCTGGTGGAACTGGGAGAGGAATGCCGGCTCACACCGGAACAGGAGGTAGTACAGGCCGGCGGGATTCCATGGGGAAACAACACACCGTTGGGGGACTGGAAGCGCTTCCGGTTGGAAGAGAAGCCCTCTGCCTTCAAGGTGATCTCCCGCGGCTGGATGAATGCCCAGAACCGCCGCAGCCATTACTGTAAGGATACCATTGAGCCAGGCGTTATTTACGATTACCAGTTCTCCATGGTACCCATGGATCATACGGTTCGGGCGGGACGGAGGCTCTGCCTGGTTTTGTATGGAACAGATGTGGAGGCCACCCAGCGGCCTTTCGCGGTCACCGAGTTGAGTGTGGAGCAGGATTCCGTCCGGGTTGCAGTTCCCATGGCTCCGGTACATACCCTGCGTTCGGACAAAGGAAATCAATAAAACAAAAACGGGCGCGTTACAAAACAAACCCATAAAAAGATAGACTGGATAGCCCGAAAAGGGAGGCCGGTCTATCTTTTTACTTTAAGCCTAATTAGAAATGAAACGCTAAGGCAAGATGGCGTTCTTTCATTTTGGCGTGATAAAGAGCCCGTTTCAGACGTACTCGCCGGGAGAGCCGCCCACGTAGAAGCCTGTGCCCCTCCTTTTTTCCAGAAAATAACGTGCCGGAGCACGGGTGCGCTTGGGGGAGGTGTTGCCCTCGTCATCGCAACAGGCATAGAACGCCGGGAGCACACCTTGATATTTTTAATATCCATACAGTTTTCCCTTATGTCAGCAGGGAATTTTCAAGACCAGCTTGTCAATATTCATCGGAACTCTATCGGAGAGCTTTGGCAGGTGCCCCTCACCGGGAAAGACCAGCAGGAATCTGTTCTGGTCCAACGTAACCGAATATTCCGGCGTACCCCGGTACATGGTAGAATCCTCATCTGCACGAACTTCCGCCTCATCTAGGGATTCTACTGGGGCCAGGGCTACCTGTTCGCAGCCGGAAAGGACGATGTGGAGGTCCAGATAACGTTCATGGGCCTCAAAAAGAGAGGCCTGGGATATGAGAGCCGTGGTGTAGGTAAAGTGGTTGTAGTATATGTCTCCGCCCGGGATCTCAGTCCGCCCCATTGGCAGGGCGGTGAGGTCAGTGGTTTGAAGGAAACGGATGGCCGCGTCCAAATTTGGGGACAGCCCGAAATACCGGGCGAGCTCAGCGCGTTTGTCATAAATCATGTGAATTTTCTCCTTACCTAGTCTGTAGTGCCTGATATGCCGTACCATACAGACCGGCCATATTTCCAGGCTGGGCGCCGACGGCCTGGATGCCGTGGAATCCGGGAATCAAAAGAGCCCTCGTTTGGGCCTGGACACCCTGGGGGCATAGGGCTACTCCATGGCGCCGCCTGACCGGGGCATTGATGTGCGGCTCCTTCAAATGCCGGAAGAGGGCCCGTCCGCTTTCCAGAGCCGGGTTCACCCGGCTGGCAGCCAAGCGGAGCGCGGCCACAGTGTATGATCTCCCGCTTTCTCATATTGCACTTTAGCATCAGAGCAACATGGGAGCAGTGGCGTTCAGGGTACGTTCTCTGTTTTCCAGGGCGGTTTTGGCGTCTTTTGAGCAGTATTCGTGAAACAGGACATCTATGATAAACAACTGCCCGAGTTTGACGGCGACGGAACCCTGCTGGTTTGGGGCTTCGTCCGCACCGCAGATCAGGAGCAGGTCGGAAAATTTGGCGCCGGGGGAATTGGGAAACCGGGTGACCAGAATCAGCTTGGCCTCCGTCTTCTGGACGAGGCCGCCCAGCTCGGACAGCTCCCGCATGGCGCCGGAAAAAGAGAAATAGAGAATGACGTCCTTGGCGCCTAGGGTAGCGGCGGTGATCGCCTGCATGTGGAAGTCATTGATCCAATGAAATTTGGAGGTGATGGAGGAAAAACGCCCCCAGGCGTCCATGGCTATGATGGAAGTGTTGCCCTGGCCGAAGCAGTACACATTATCCGCCTCATAGAGGCAGTCCACCACCTTGCGGACCGCGCCGTAATCCAGCAAGTCCAGCGTCTGTTGCAGGGCCTGAGTGCCGACGCGGTATAGCTTTTGGCATTTTTGCTCCAGGGAGTCCTCCAACTGGATGTCACCATAGAGGTCATATCCGCTGGCCGGGCCGGAGGTACTGTCAGAGGAGATGGCCTGAGCCGCCCGTACCTTAAAATCGTTAAAGCTGGCGCAGCCCACAGAGCGGCAGAACCTGGTGATAGTTGCCTCGCTTACCTGGCAAGCATCCGCCAGAGTCTTGCTCATAATATAGGGCAGCTCGGGCTTGTGCTTGAGGATATAGTCGGCCACCCTGGTCTCGGAACGGGTCAGTGAGCTGTAGCCTTGGATAATGACATCGAAAATCGATTCGCCATTCATGGATGGTTTCAGTCCTTTCTGTGTAAACGCGGCAGCAGGGTTCAATATCAGGGGCACGCCGCATCTCCAAGAAGCATTTTATGCTCATTTTCTAACTCTGACAATTCCTTGTTTGAGAAAATAAGTATTTTTGTGTGATTGCACAAGAAAAGAAACTGATTTTCGTGTATTATTAGTTATTGAAAATGACTTTCATATGGAATAAAATAGAACCAGCATCAGAGCAACAGTCACCCAGCGGCGCATTTGTCCCAGTGGCCCGTCTACTATGCAACGCTTAGGAAGGAGAAATGAATCAATGAAATACCTCTGGAAACGCGCAACAGGTCTCTTGCTCACTTCCGCACTGGTCCTCGGCCTCGCCGCCTGTGGCGGGACGCCCACAGGCAACACGAATCCGCCGGAAGATCCCGGTACGCAGCAGACCACCCAACCTGTGGCCCCTGACAGCGGAGCCGCCGGCGAAAAGCTGGTCTACTCCAACGGCGGCCCGGAGGAGTTCTTCGAGACGCCCTGGCTCAATCCAGGTACTTACGTCTATAACAAGGCGGTCTATGGGCACCTGATTGTGGCCGACGAAAACCTCAATCCCATCCCCAACCACCCAGACGCGCTGGCTACCTATGAGTACAGCGCGGACGGCAAGACACTTACCTTCACTCTTCGGGACGACGCTTACTGGCACAACGGAGAAAAGGTCACCCCTGAGGACATCAAGTGGAGCATTGAGTTTGTCGCCAAAACTCCGGTGGCCAACGCCGTATTTATCTCAACCTTCTCCGCCATCGCCGGCAGCAAGACCGGCGACACTTTCAATGACACCTTCAGCGGTATCGCTATCGACGGGCAGAAGATCATCATTACCTTTGATAAGATCGCCCCCGACGCTCTGCTGACCTTCACCCAGTTCGCCCCCGTGCCCAAGAGCGAGTTCGAGGGAATTGACCCCCTCCAGGTCCAGCAGGCCCCCTTCTTCCAACACCCCATCGGCTGCGGACCTTTCATGGTGGAAGAGGTCAATATGAAGAACTACACCATCCTGGCACCCTTCGACAAATACTATAACGGCGTGGCCGACTTCAAGATCCAGCTTCTGCCCAGCGCCGGCGACTCCGATCCCAATGTGGTCACCCGCGCCAAGTCCGGCAATCTGGACTACGGCTACACCAAGATGGTTGCAGACGGGCAGGCCCTGGAGGGTACCCCCGGCATCACCGTTACGCCTATCGACGTGCGCTATACCCGCCTGTTCTACCTCAACAAGTTCGACAAGAAGGACGGCTCCCCCGCCCCCTTGGCTGATGTCCGGGTCCGTCAGGCCCTCCGCTACGCCATTGACATGGAGACCATCTGTGAGACTCTTTTCCAGGGCTCGGCTGTCCCCGCCAACGCCCTCGCACCCGACGCCAACCTCAAGGGCGGCGACCTGAACGACTACAACTACAACCCGGAGAAGGCCAAGGAGCTGCTGGCCGAGGCCAATTGGGACCCCAACACCGTCATCAAGGCTGTCTATTACTACACCGACCAGGCCACTGTGGACCTGATGACCGCCGTTCAGGCGTATTTGGCTGACGTTGGCATCAAGATGGAGTTTGAGCTGGTGGAGGGCGATCTGGCCACCATCCTGTGGACAGCTCCCGCCGACCAGACCAACGGCCCCCGCGCTGTGGATTGGGACATCTGCTACGCCGCCAACGCCGCCCTCTCCCTTCATGAGTATTACGACCGCTACCGTACCGGCTCTCCCACCAACTCTCACACGCCAGAGGACGCCGAGCTTAACCGCCTGATCGACGCCACCAACGCCTCCGCCGATGTGAATGCGCAGAACGAGGCGTTCAAGGAGCTGATTAAGTACGAGAATGAGAATCTGTTCACCATGGCTCTCTACTATCAGCCCATCTTCCTGATTACCAGCGACAAGATCGGCGACATCCAAAAGGGCACCCCGCAGTTTTGTATCAACTGGGGCATCCAGAACTGGAACGTACAGTGATTACCGGCCGAGCCCGAAAAATACATAAGGGCCGGGCCCTCTCCGTTCAGCCCTGAGAGACTATTGATGTGAAGGC
>OGJU01002038.1_pt1 | contig 11019 bp, 12 predicted proteins | sample 1572251 | NCBI WGS metagenome assembly OGJU01 (sample SAMEA2582144, study PRJEB24529) | metagenome | biome: Human gut stool | place: China | collected 2011
AAGGTGCAGGCCCGGTCTCAATACCTTAAGCCCCATAAGACCCGGCATCACCTCCGGGACGAGATACAGGTTCTCTCCAAACATCAGAAATTTCTTTCCATTTTCCAGATGTTCCATGTCTTTCAAATTCTCTTTTTCAAATGCCCGGAACGCAGCGACCGCTTCCGTGAGCGCCGCATCCTCTTTCGCACGTCCGTTTTTACCTCCGCCCTTTTTGCTGTTTTTCTTTCCGTCTGCGTTCTCTGTACGTTCCACAGCATCCCAGGATCTCTCACCTTTCACAAGCAGCGCCAGGAAATGCCCCTCTCCGTCCGCAAGATGCGGCCAGATCCTCACGGTCTTTTTCAGCTCCTCGTTCCCATCTGCCCATTCCGGGTGACCGGCGGAAAAATATTTTGCAAGCTCCGGCTGCACCACTGAAAACTCCGGATGGCGCTCAAGGAATCTTGCTATGCTCTGCTCGTTCTCCTCGGGCGAAAATGTGCAGGTAGAGTAAACGATCCGCCCGCCACCCTTTAACATCGCCGCCGCACAGTCCAGGATCCCGTCCTGCAGCCCCGCGCACTGTTTAACATGATCTGGGCTCCACTCATTTCTGGCATTCTCATCCTTTCGGAACATTCCTTCGCCGGAACACGGGGCATCCACCACGATCCCGTCAAAAAATTCCGGAAACTCCGGGGCAAGCCGGAACGGATCCATGTTCGTCACCACGGCATTCTCCACACCGAGGCGCTCAATATTCTGGGACAGGATCTTTGCGCGGGCAGGATGGATCTCATTGCAGACTAAAAGCCCATGTCCTCCCATTTTTCCGGCAAGATGAGTGGATTTCCCTCCCGGCGCCGCACAGAGGTCCAGGATCTGCTCCCCGGGCTTTGGAGACAGTGCTTCTGCCACAGACATGGCGCTTGGTTCCTGGATATAGTATGCCCCAGCCTCGTGGAACGGGTGGCGTCCCGGGCGCATGTCTGCCTCGTAGTAAAATCCCTCTTCTGCCCAGGGAACTCTTGCGAGTCCCTTCAGGTAATCTCCAAGGGGTTCTCCTTCCTCCGGCATCTCCCCGCTCTTCTGCTTTAATGGGTTGACCCGCAGACCGAATTTCCGCTCCGCGTCGTAGCTTTTAAAAAATGATTCCGCATCACTGCCGAGAAGCTTTTTCATCTTCTCCACGAACGCTTCCGGCAGCTCTCTCTTCGTTTCTTTCTCCATAATCTCCTGATCTCAAAAGCGCCCGCCTGGGATGACCCCGGCGGGCGCTCAAGTTCCTAAAGTCCTAGTTTCTGTTCTTTTGCAGGCGACACATCCAGGATATATCCATCTGCAAGACTGTGTCTAAACACATTTGCCCAGCCATATGTCCATCCGGACATAGCTAAACTATCATCTCAACTTACAGCTCGATCTTGTAATCGTCTGCGCCGATACCGTTTACTACATAGTAAGCAGCGCTCTCTTCCGGCTTTACATAGATCTCGATGGTCTTGATATCGCCGACTTTGTTGCCTTTCTTTGTGTAGGCTTTCTTAACAGCTGCAATGAGGTCTTTCTCTGTAACTTCCTTGCCAGCGAACTGTACAACTACGGATGTCTTGATGTCCTTTGCTGTTGTTCTCTTTGCCGGAGCTTTCTTTGCTGTCTCTTTCTTCGGCTCTTCTGCTTTCTTAGCTTCTGCCTTCGGAGCCTCTGCCTTTGCTTCTGCCTTTACTGTCTTTGTCTCTGCTGCCTTTACTTCTACAGTGCTATTGCTAACCGGTGCTGCAGCCATTTTCTTTGCTGCGGCTGCGATTGGATTCTTCTTTGCCATAATGATATCCTCCTGAAAAATGTTGACACACAAAACTGTTTTCCTGTCATTTCCTGAGTTGTCGTACTAAATAATCGTCATAGCGCATTATAAGCCCTCGTTAGGATTTTGTCAATAAAATCCCGTAAAACTGGTATTTGTAAGCAAAAAAGATCCGGCAGAACACATATCCGAAAGTATCCTGCCGAATCAAAATACCAGCTTTATTTTTTGAATTATTCCTGCAGCTTAAATCCCGGGATCACATCGCTCCACTTGTTGATTCCGATGATCTTCTTCGCAAATTCCGTATACTTCAGAGATTTATTTGTATCAATATATTTGAATACGTTGTAAATATTCTTCGGCATAACAGCGATCACCCGATCCGGACTTGACATATCCACCGTCCAGAGGCCGAATGAGCAGGACTGCTCTACCTCGATCACCGCATCGACCTGACGGTTTAAGATAAACGCGTCGATATACGGGTTATTATCTACAAGATAATATGCATACGCGAAAGCGGCTGCCTGGATATCATAGACATCTCCCCGGGTCGCGCTCTTTGATGTAAAGCCCTCCTCAGAGAGAATGATATGACGGACATTTCCGCCTGCATCGCGCATGATATCCTTCTGGAAGTAATCCGTCAGGACGTTGAGGTTTTTGAAGTTTACGACCGGTGAATCTTCGGTATTATTGACAGCTCCCGTCTGATCATCATCCCAGAACTCCGGCTCCGTCATAGGATGCGGGTACGGGTGGTAGGCAAGTCCCCACTCGATATTCCCCTCGTCACGGATATCGGCGTTGAAGCGGTCAATAAAGTCCTTTGCGCCATACATCAGGTTGGAGTTTGCGCGCTTCCACTCATAGTCCGTGGAGAAGAAGACCCGCGCGTTGCGGCTCTGGCTCTTGATCGCCGTGTAGGCCACACGGAATACCTTTGAGTAGAGCTTTGTATAGGAATCAATGTCCATCGGACCGGTGTAGTTCCAGTTTAAGTTGTTGTTGATCTCATTTCCGACGATCCAGTTGCTGACACGGCCATAGTCATCGTGGGCACCGGAATAGCGCTCTGCCATAAAGGAGAGCAGCGCGCGGGTCGTCTCATATCCCTGCTCCGTGGAGACATTAAAACCGTAGTAGAAAGCTTCCTTTCTCTTCGCAAGCCCGGCTTCGTGAAGCTCCGGGTAGTTGTCGTTCCGTCCGTTTAAAAGGATCGCCGTCACAACGATTCCTTTCGCGGAGAACGCACTGATCATCTTATCATAATCCTTGATGAGATCACCGTTGAAGTTGTAGGTCTTTCCGTTGTATTTGTATTTTAAATTACCGCCCACAAGCTGGTGATACGGGATATTGACCGTCGTGTGCTTTACGCCCAGGTTCAGCGCGTCGCCGAGCATATCGAGCTGGATCAGAAGTCCTTTTTTGCTCATCGGCTCCGGGTAATCCTCGCGATATTTTGCCACATCGCCCGGGTTCGTCACATAGATCGCATTGCTGATCGGGGTGTAGGTGCTGCCGGTCTTTAACGCAACCACGAATCTGGAATAGAGCATCGTATCCGTGGAATCACCGCTGTATTTTAAGGTGAATTTTAACTTGTCGGATTTGTTGCTCCATGCGATGTAGTCCGTTCTGGAGCCTATCTCAGACTCATATGGGTGAAGCTCGAACAGATAATAATAGCCATCATCCGGAGTTTCCCCCTCATTTAAAGCGCCGGCCGTGGCTGTTCCTGTGACGGAAATGCTGTTTCCGTTCTCTACTGAACAAGCCTTCAGCCTTGCGCTGTCATAAGCAAAGCTTGTGAAACATCCCACCGCCGCGGTCATCAGAAGTCCCATAAGAAACGCCGCACCGCTGCGGAATAATGTTCTTTTTTTCATGTCGTTTTCCCGCCTTTCTTTTTTGCCTAAACTATTTTATCATCTGGGTTTTGATGATTCAATTACGATTCCCTTACGATTTTACGGCAATCTGCCGCCTTTTTCGCCATCTTTGCGGCATCAGGACCGCCGGAACCGACCGATTTTGATACAAAATATAAGCACACTCTTTCCGTCATGCTAAAAAACCTCCAGAACAAGTGCCGCCAGATTCGCCGCGAAATGGAACACCACCGGTGCCTTCACCGTGTTCGTTTTTTCCATAAGATATGCCAGGAGCAGCCCCATAAAGAAGCTGTAGATTCCCTGCACAAGGTCCCAGTGGAACACACCGAAAAACGCCGCGGTCATAAATGCTGCCGCCGGGGCGGATACAAGCTCCTTGCATCTTCCATAGAGAACGCCGCGGAAAAAATATTCCTCAAGGATCGGGGATGCCGCCAAAAGCACCACAGCCTCCAGCCACAGATTTCCTGTGAACAGGCTCTCATCTGCCAGGGCCGCGCCAGAGATCTGAAGCGCTCTCACCGCAAGGCCGAACGCCAGGGATATTCCTGCGCCACTGAAAAATGCCGCAGCCGCGATTTTTCCGTTCCAGTGTTCTTTTCCCCTGAACACCGAATCCTCTCTATAAAGATGTACCAGCATCGGAACCGCGATGACTGAGCGGAACAAGGTATCCCATAAGATCACGTCGTCCCCGAAAATCGTTGTCTGCGCAAGTGGAAGTTCAATGATACATGCTACCGCCAGACAGAACAGTATTGGAAAAAGAATCCTCCGGATCCTGATCTTCAATTTTTTCTCTCCTTTCATACTGCCGAACCGGCAGCTTTACGCGCACCAACACATCTTACCACATTTTGCGATGGAATACAAATATCCGGGGTGGAATATATTATAAAAAGCAATTCCATGAGACATCTGCACGTCTCTGGAACCACCTGAAAAGGATATCATTTCATGAAATTTCCATTTTTCTGTCTTTTAAAAGAATTCCCGCGCGATCATGACCAGGCTTTCGCAGGAAGCCGTCCAGCCACACTTCTTCTGGCTCTCATCCTACTCCCCCTCTCCTACGTCCTCGGCGCTTTCGCCGCCACCGTCATTCCGTCAGTCCCGGCATCTGCGGACGGAAACTGGGGCCTCTCATTCCAGCAGGAGGGAAAGCCGCCTGTCGCTAACGCCACGGCAGATGAATTAAAGCAGTACAATGCCTGGTACGCCGATCTTTCCGGCGAGAAAGTCATCTACCTGACCTTCGACGCCGGATATGAGAACGGCAATACCCCCATGATCCTGGACACCTTGAAAAAGCATCAGGTTCCCGCCGCGTTTTTCGTCGTCGGAAACTACCTGGAGACCAGCCCGGACCTCGTAAAACGCATGGTCTCCGAGGGGCATATTGTCGCAAACCATACATACCACCACCCGGACATGTCGAAGATCAGCGATCCGGAAAGCTTCGCGAAAGAGCTCTCAAGCCTCGAAACAAGCTACACAGAGATCACAGGAGAGAACATGCGGAAATACTACCGGCCGCCCCAGGGAAAGTACAGCAAAGCGAATCTTCAGATGGCAAAAGCTCTCGGCTATCAGACCTTCTTCTGGAGTCTCGCCTATGTGGACTGGTATCAGGACAAACAGCCCACAAAGGAGGAAGCATTCAAAAAGCTTCTCGGGCGCATCCATCCTGGTGCCATCGTGCTTCTGCACAGTACTTCCTCCACAAACGCGGCGATCCTCGATGAGCTGCTGACGAAGTGGGAGGAGATGAGCTACCGGTTCGGGACATTGGATGAACTTGTCCAGAAGGCTGCTGCCACACAATAGAATGCGCATCATTGGCACGTTAGTGCCTTTTGTGTAATAGGGAATTCCTCGGAATTTCCTATTACACAAAAAGCACCTGCTGCCCTCTAAATTTACAGAGGACACAGCAGGTGTTTTACCATAGCTTATTCACTTTCCGCTGCAACACGCCATCCTGTCCTAATCCGGCTCCACGATCCGGTATCCGACGCCGACCTCTGTAAAAATATACTGCGGCTCCGCAGGATTCTTCTCGATCTTTCTTCTGATATTTGCCATATTGACGCGCAGGATCCGGTTGTCGTTCTTCATGTTCGGTCCCCAGATTTCTTTGATAATATAGTCATAAGTCATGACTTTCCCGGCATACTTTCCAAGAAGACTCACGATCTTATACTCGTTCTGGGTCAGCCCCGCGTCCACACCGTCGATAAACACGCGGTGCTTGTCATAATCGATGGTCAATCCGCCGGATTTAAAAACTCCCGTCTGTCCGCCCGGCTGATTCGGGATCCCAGACCTTGTGTGGCGGATCGCAGTGCGGATCCTCGCGAGAAGCTCGGATGTTCCGAAAGGTTTCGTGATGTAATCGTCGGCTCCGAGATCCAGTGCCTCCACCTTATCCCTCTCATGGGTTCTCGCCGACACAACGATCACCGGCATCGCGGACCATTCCCGCACGCCCTGCAGGATCTTCATGCCGTCCATATCCGGAAGACCGAGATCCAGGATCACCACGTCCGGACACTGGGAGGTCACCATGCTGTATGCCTCCGCTCCCGTCTGCGCAACGATCACATCGTAATTGTTCGCTTCCAGCACTGTCTTGATGAAATTGCTGATCCTCTTGTCGTCTTCCACGACCAGCACTCTGTCTTTAATCTCCATATTCCGTGTCCACTCCTTTCGGCAGCCAGAACATCACTCTGGCACCGCCTTCTTTTCTGTTTTCTGCTTTCATGATTCCGTCGTGGGCTCTTACGATGGTCATGCAGACCGAAAGTCCGATTCCCATATTTCGCTTGGAATCGCTCTCTTTTCCGTCCTCCGACTGGAAACTTCCGTCGAACATTCTCGGAAGAGCGGACTCCTTGATTCCGGCACCGTCATCCTCAACAGAGAATTTCACCTGGTCCCCGTCCTCCGTCACGATCAACCAGATCTTTGTCATACCGTCCGCGTGGAGCACGCAGTTTTCCAGGAGATTTACGATCACCTGCTCGATCAGGATCGCGTACCTAGGCACAAACAGGACATCCTCCGGCACTTTCGGGACTACCTCGATATCCGGGAATCGTTTTCTGAATTTCGTGATCGCTCCGCTGATCACGTCCTCCACCAGTTCATCTTCCTTATCGATCCTGGCGGTTCCATCCACGATCCTCGTGATGGAAAGAAGGTTTTCCACCATCCGGACGAGCCACTGACCCTCGGATTTCATGTCCTCAAGGAGTTCCAGGATATTTTCCTTCGATAGCGCGTCATAGTTGTCGATGATCCCGGACGCGGAGCCGACGATCGACGTCAACGGGGTGCGGATATCATGGGAGACCGCCCGCAGAAGGTTCGCGCGCATCTTTTCCCGCTCAACCTCCAGCCGCATCTGCTCCTGTTTCTTAATCTGGGTCGTCAGGGCGCTGACGCTGCAGGCCACAGCCAGCATGGCAACGAAGGTCAGCGGGTATCCTGTGATCGCAAAGTTCAGTTTGAAATACGGGAACGTAAATACATAGTTCACGCCGAACACAGCGATGATCGATGCGACGATTCCATAAACATATCCATCCGTAAAGCGGGACACAAACAGCACCGCCAAAACGAACAACAGCGGGACGTGCGTGTCTGATTCTGAGATCCGCTGGACAAGAAAACAAAATGCCGTCGCGATTCCCAGGATCCCGAACGCGATCCCGCTGTTCTTTAACACTGATCTGACTTTTGTGCTCATAGGGGAACCTCCGGTTTTTTTATGATCCATGAAGAACAACTGCTGCCATTCTTATCACTTATTCTTCTTTTGGATTCATTATAACATAATTTCTGCTAAAATCGTGTTAAGATTGCAGATAATTTCCCGAAAAGTCACCCGTCTTAATGATATTTGTTCAGATTTCACTGCCGTTTTTTCAAACAGCCAGTCAACCATCCCTTTATTTTAACGATATAAAGAATATCCGTACTTCACTTTTCTATAAATCTTCTGAGCGATCATGACCGGAATATAACCCGTGATCACGATGGTCGGAATACCGCCTACAATCGCAACAAGGATGATGAAAAGGATCGAAAATAAATTAGCCATGATATAGACCTCCCAAACTCTTCTTTTATATCCACCCCGCTTTTGTTTCCTGCAAAGAATCTTTGCCAAATTTCTTTTTCGGGATGGTTTTAATCTTACAGGATGAGATTTCTCTCCTGTTTTTAATTCGAACCATATATATCACAGAATTTTTATCCCCGCTACCTTTTTACCTGCTTTTTAGCCGCCGCTTAATCGCTTATTTTTTCTCCTTAACACAAATTTTGCAAATAACATGTACAATATATTTCGTCAGGATTTTTGTAACTTTTGTATGTATTTTTTGCGTTTTGCGTCATCTTAACAGACTTTTTCAAAAATATAATTTAATTTTTGCAGTCTATGCTTCCCTACATATGCCAAAAAGAGCTGATGACCCAAATATAGTCACACAGCTCTTTTCAGCTTTGCGCAGAAAAATCTTCCTCCGCGTCCTTATTTACTTCTCAAGCATCTTGTCCGCATGTTCAAGGCCTTCCTCAATATTCCTGCAGAAATTTTCTCTTCCCACGAGATCCACGAATCCGGCTTTCTCCATTGCGCGCATCGGCTGCTCGTTGACATGGGACAGGATCAGGGTGACTCCGTTCTTTTTGCAGCGCTCATAGAGGGCTGTCATGGAGTTCATGGCTGTGCTGTCGGCTGCCGGAACCGCACGCATGCGCAGGATCAGGCATCTTGTGCCTTCCCCCACTGTGATCTGGTTGATGCGGTCAGCCGCGCCGAAGAATAACGGTCCTGTGAGCTCGTAGACCGCAAGCTCCATCGGGATCTGGCGTAAATCTGCCGGGTTGATCTCCTCTGCCGCCGCCTTCAGCTGCGCTTCCTCTACAGAAGGAATCGCATTTGCCTTTTTCGCGCCTTTGGCAGCTTCCTCTTCCTCGCGCTTCTGCTCCTCAAGTTCCTCCACATGGAGCCAGCTTCTGACTCCCATCTCGTCGCTCATGCGCTTCATGAACAGCAGACAGGAAAGCACCATGCCCACCTCGATGGCTACGACAAGATCGAAGACTACTGTTAAGAAGAATGTGATCACAAGAACTGCGATATCGCTCTTCGGAGCCGTCTTTGCGAGTCTTGCGAATGTTCTCCACTGACACATATTGTAGGCAACCATAAACAGGATCGCCGCGATGGTCGGCATCGGGATCCAGCTTGCGTACGGCATCAGGATCACAAGGATCAGAAGAAGAACGCCAGCATGGACCATTCCGGCTACCGGAGTGCGTCCGCCGTTCTTGATGTTTGCCGCTGTACGTGCGATCGCACCGGTTGCCGGGATTCCGCCAAATAAAGCAGAAACAATATTTCCTGCACCCTGGGCCACAAGCTCTGTGTTGGAGCGGTGCTTTCCGCCGATCATGCCGTCCGCGACAACGCAGGAAAGCAGGGACTCGATGGCTGCCAGGATCGCGATCGTGAATGCGTCGGATAAAGATCCCTGGATCACGTCATAGCTGAAGGCCGGCATATGGAAGGCTGGAAGTGCATTGCTGACGCTGTAGAGATCTCCGATCGTGTTGACCTGTAACGGAAGGAATTTTACCATCACGATACCTGCGATGACTGCCACTAAGGATCCCGGGATCTTCTCCGTGATCTTCGGCATTACGATGAGGATCGCCAGGCAGACAAGACCTACGATCAACGCATGAACATTCATGGTTCCGAAACCTGCGGCAAAAGCTTTTAACTTCTGCATGGTCTCGATGGTCTCCATACCTGCCGGGTATGTGACACCGAAGAAATCCTTTAACTGTCCGATCACGATGGTCACCGCGATACCGGAGGTGAATCCGGTGGTGATCGTAAACGGGATAAATTTGATCAAGGAACCAAGCTGACAGAATCCCATGATAACAAGGATGATACCTGCCAGGATCGTTGCGACTGCCAGACCTTCCACGCCGCTTCTCGCCACGATGCCGGCTACGATCGTAGCAAAGGCTGCTGTCGGACCTGCGATCTGTACCTGGCTGCCGCCTAAGAATGAGATCACGAAGCCTGCCGCGATGGCCGTGTAGATTCCCTGCTCCGGACCTACGCCGGACGCCAGTGCCAGCGCGATGGACAACGGAAGGGCAATGATGGCTACGATGATACCTGCTACCACATCAGACATCAGCTGGGCACCGGAATACTTCTTCAATGTTGTGAACAACATTGGACGTATTTTTTCCATACTCAATATTCTCCTTTTTCTTACCTGTGTGTGTAAAAGTAACTGTCTGGTCCCGAAAAAAGACCACGAGTATTTATTATACAGGAAAATATGAGACTGTCCAGTTTTTTCGAATTTTTAGCGGATATAGTTATGAATTTAACATTTTTGCATGTTAAATTCATACTTAAATGCCCATTTTACGGAAATCACCCCTGTTTTTCCGCAAAAAATCCCCCGCGCATACCTGCCTTACAGATACACACGGGGAATTTACGCTTCTTTGCAGCTATTTTATTTCTCTGCGCTTTCCTTGTTTGCTTTGCTGTCCAGAGTATTTAAACTCATATCATTGTAGTCATCCAGATTCAGATTTCCCATCATCTTATCTACAACAAGTGCATTCGTCAGGGAACCGGTGACGTTGATCATGGTTCTCGGCATGTCGATGATCGGGTCTATGGCTAAGATCGGACTGACCATACCGAACTGGGCGCCCATGCCGACACCGGAAAGTCCGACGGAAGCAGCCATGGTCGCTGTTCCAGGGATACCTGCGATTCCAAGGGAACCGATGGCGACAACAAAGATCGTCATCACGATCATTGTCCATAACTTTTTTCTTCTAAATCATTTTTCTGCACTGCTCAAACAGTACATTTCTCCACACTTTTCACATGGAGAACCTTCTCCGACACGGTAAACTTCACCTCATATCCGGCAAATTCCATGCCATAAACCCGGTCCGGATCCTCCTGGTAGGACGGGCGGGGATCCTGGGCCAGAACTGCGCGGAGCGGATCCCGCTTTTCTTCCGGCAGGAACTTTAAGTGGAGCGCCGACGGTAAGGGCGATGGAGATTATTGATGAACTCGAATCCGTAAGAAGAGGACTTTACGGTGGAGCGATCGGTTATATTGATTTTAACGGCGATATGGATTTCTGTATTACGATACGAACGATGATTAAAAAAGGGGATAAGGTTTATATTCAGGCAGGAGCAGGTATTGTAGCAGATAGAGATCCGGAAAGTGAATATAACGAATGCTGCAACAAAGTA
>OGJU01002041.1_pt1 | contig 11002 bp, 7 predicted proteins | sample 1572251 | NCBI WGS metagenome assembly OGJU01 (sample SAMEA2582144, study PRJEB24529) | metagenome | biome: Human gut stool | place: China | collected 2011
TGACAGTATATGAGCTGGTCGCCCTGGGGCGTCAGCCTTATACGGGATTTTTCGGGCGCTTGAACAAAGCCGACAAGCAACTGGTGGAACATGCGCTGCAAGCCGTAGAGATAGCTCATAAGGCACGGTGCTATATGGCTGAACTTTCTGACGGAGAACGGCAGAAGGTAATGATTGCCAAAGCACTGGTGCAGGAATGTCCGTTGATATTATTGGATGAGCCGACCGCTTTCTTGGATGTGGTAAGCCGCATTGAAATCATGAATCTGCTGCATCGTTTGGCTATAGAGGAAAAGAGAGCAATTCTTTTGTCTACGCATGATATTGAACAGGCATTGGTCTTGTCTGGTCGCCTTTGGCTTCTTTCTTCAATCGGAGGGCTGGAGTGTGGTGTGACGGAAGATTTGATATTACGCAACCGGATGGATACCTTATTTGCCAATCATGCCCGGATTAAGTTTGATTTGATGCATGGTGGCTTTTCTCCTGAGGTGTCGGGGGAGAAATCTATTGTTTTAAAGGCGAAAGATGAAGTGCTGCGTCATTGGGCACAAAATGCCTTGAACCGTCATCACTATTTTTGTCTGGATACTTGTTCTTCCGCTCAGAAGCTGCCTTTACTGGATGTGCAAGCACCCGATATGCTTCTTTATACAGATGAAAACGGACGAACTACATGTTTTTCTACCTTTGAGGCATTACTTCATGATATATAATTATTAGTGAATAAGCTTATTTGAAAGATATTTGTTATTTTTGCTTGACATAGTTGAAACGAAAACAATAGATATATGATAGCCGTGATAAAAATGGCCGGCACATCTCCTGAACTGTACAGTTGCATAGCCCCGTTGGTGATGAATCCGGAAATTATTAAGTATAATCATAATTATCCTTTTAAAACAGGTGAGACATTCGTCTGGTTTGTAGCTTTTGCAGACGAAGACAATCATGTCTTGGGCTTTTTTCCTGTAGAAATACGGAAAAAATCTTTGGTAATCAATAACTATTATGTCAGTAATGACGATGAAGATGTTTTTGTGAGCTTATTGGAGGCTGTGGATAATGATTTCTTGGGAGAAGAAAGGGACGTGGAGGCTGTTGTTCAGAAACCTCATGAATCATATTTCCGTACACACGGATTTGAAATAGAACGTGCGTGGAGCTTGTATCTTAAAATGAGGAAGAAGCATGAAAACGAATGAAAAACCGAAAAATGTCTATGAACTGACACAAGAGCGTTTGGCTGTTCTTTTTAAAGAATTTGATAACATTTACGTGTCGTTTTCTGGAGGAAAGGACAGTGGTGTGCTGCTTAATTTATGTATTGATTATATACGTCAGCATCAACTGAATATAAAGCTTGGTGTCTTTTTTATGGATTATGAAGTGCAGTATGACCATACCATTGAGTTTGTTAATCGTATTTTGGAGAAGAATAAAGATATTCTTGATGTGTATCGGGTTTGCGTTCCTTTTAAAGTAAGGACGTGTACTTCCATGTATCAGCATTATTGGCGACCATGGGATGAGAAAGTACGAGATATTTGGGTACGAGAAATTCCTCAAAATGTGCTGAGGGCACAAGATTTTGATTTCTTTCATGAAAATATGTGGGACTATGAGTTCCAACTACGTTTTGCTGCCTGGTTGCATGAAAAGAAAAAGGCAGTACGTACAGCTTGTCTGGTGGGTATACGAACTCAAGAAAGCTATAACCGATGGCGTACCATTTACGGTGGTTTGAAGCAACAGCTTTATCACAATTATCAGTGGACTTCCAAGATTGCCAATGATGTGTATAATCTTTATCCCATTTATGATTGGAAAACGACTGATATCTGGACTGCAAATGGAAAATTCGGTTGGGATTACAATCGCCTGTATGACCTTTATTATTATGCAGGTGTGAGCTTGGAACGGCAGCGAGTGGCCAGTCCTTTTATTAGTGAGGCCATTGAGAGTTTACGCTTGTATAAAGCTATAGAGCCGGATACTTGGGGACGGATGATTGGCCGTGTGAACGGAGTTAATTTTTCTGCTATTTATGGAGGTACCCATGCGATGGGATACGGTTCTATTAAATTACCGGAGGGGCATACTTGGAAGTCCTTCATGGAATTTCTACTTTCCACACTTCCGGAGGAAACCCGAAGAGGTTATTTAAACAAGCTGCATACCAGCATTAAGTTCTGGAGAACGAAAGGTGGTTGTTTGAGTGATGAAACGATAGCAAAACTTGAAAAGCTGAATATCCCGATAACGGTAAGAAATAAAAGTAACTACAAGACGACCAAGCGTCCGGTTATGATGGAGTATTTGGATGATATTGATATTGCGGAGTTCAGGGAAATACCTACTTATAAACGTATGTGCTTGTGTATTCTTCGTAATGATTATGCATGTAAATATATGGGATTTGCCATGAACAAAGAAGAGAAAAAAATGAAAGATTATATTTTACAACAATATAAGAAGATATGGACATAGAAGAGAAAACAAGTCCGGTTTACCATGTAAAAGCCGTACCGGTGGAGAAAGTGTGTGCCAATAATTATAATCCGAATGTGGTGGCGCCCCCAGAAATGAAGTTATTGGAACTGTCAATTTGGGAAGATGGATTTACTATGCCTTGCGTATGTTATTATGACAAGGAAAATGACAAGTATATTATTGTAGATGGGTTTCATCGTTATCAGGTGCTGAAAACCTCTCAGCGAATTTATGAACGTGAGAAAGGGATGTTGCCTGTAGTGGTAATTGATAAGGATTTGTCTAACCGTATGGGATCTACCATCCGTCATAATCGTGCGCGGGGGACTCATGATATTGGATTAATGACGAATATTGTGGCGGAACTGACCCAGACTGGGATGTCGGATAAATGGATTATGAAAAATATAGGAATGGATAAAGATGAATTACTTCGTTTAAAGCAGGTTTCGGGGTTGGCATCTTTGTTTGCAGACAATGATTTTTCTATCCCCACTCTCCAGTCCATTTTACCGGAGAGTGAAGAGTAAAGTTCTTTTTAGTATATAACGTAGCCTAAGATACCACTGCATACAATCAGCAGAATCGGGTTTACCTTATATCGGTTGGAAGCAATGAAGCATCCGATAAAAAGCAGGATGCTGATAATGATTTGGTACGTGTCTGTTCCGAAATTTTCCCCATTCATCAGTACGAGAGCAGCAGCTGCAAGCAGACCGACTACTCCGGGACGCAGGCCATTAAATACGGCTTCTACTGCCGGATGACGTTGATATTTCAGAAAAAAACGGCTGATAAATATCATGAGTATAAACGAAGGTAGTACCACAGAGAATGTGGCCACCGTAGAGCCTAGTATGCCGACTGCGTGTGAGTAGCCGGCATTTACCATGGCCGTGTATCCCACGTAGGTAGCAGAATTAATACCAATAGGACCAGGGGTCATCTGGCTGATAGCGATGATGTCTGTAAAGTCGGACGAACTGAGCCATTCGTAACGGGTGACTACCTCTCCTTGTATCATGGAAATCATGGCGTAACCTCCCCCGAATCCGAATAAGCCTATTTTGAAAAACGTGTAGAATAGTTTCAGTAATAAAAGTACCATAGTTTATCTCCTTTTAGTTATATTTCTTTTGGTAGCGTCCATAAAGGTAACCTCCTAATCCACTGAGGATGATGACATAGATAGGCGAAAAACCGAGAAGCCATATCAGTAGTGCCGAAACCACCGGAATCCAGATATTGTATCGGTTGATACGGGCCGATTTTGCCATTTTGAAGGTAGGAGCTGCAATTAAGGCTACTACTGCGGGGCGGATGCCTTTGAACACATGTTCTACAGCTTCTACATGTTGGAATTGTCTGAAAAACAGAGCGATAGCAAGGATGGTGAGAAAAGAGGGAAGTATGGTACCTAGAGCCATCCAGAAAGCTCCCCAGAATCCTTTCAGTTTATAGCCGATAAAGATGGCAATGTTGACGGCAAAGATGCCTGGTACAGTTTGTGCCAGTGCCATCAAGTCAAGAAAGTCTTCCTTTTTTATCCATTTTCGTTTGTCTACCAGGTCGGCCTCTATTAAAGGAACCATGGCATATCCTCCTCCAATGGTGAATAGACCTATTCGGAAGAAGATGAAAAATGCTCTTAAATAGAAATTCATGTTATTGCGTTTAATTCTTTTTCATGTAAATACTTGGGGGGGACTCCATAAAATTTTTTAAAGGTATCCGTAAAATATTTGGGGTCGGCAAAACCCATTTTGTCTGAAACCTCGGCTACCGTATAGCGCTGGCTTTTTAACATTAGGGCAGCTTCTTGCATTCTGATATTACGGATAAACTCAGCTGGAGCTATTCCCGTTAAAGCTTTAATCTTGTTGTAGAAGCTGGTACGGCTCATGTTAACTGAAGCGCACAGGGTATCTACATTGAAGTTCTTTCCTAATCCTTCTTTGACAAGTTCGGTCACTTTCTGAATAAACTCGTCGTCCAGGCTTGTGGGCAATTCCACGGCAGGAGCTTCTTCCGGTAATGCGGTTACGGCCGATTTAAAGCGGTCACATAACATCCTTCGGTTTTCTATAAGGGTATGAATGGTAGCTTTTAAAATATGTATATCAAAAGGTTTCACCAGATACTGGTCGGCTTTAATTTCCAGTCCTTCCAGAATATGTTCCTTGTCGCCGAGTGCGGTAAGAAGAATAATTGGAATATGGCTAGTTTCCATTTGTTCTTTCAGTATCTGGCACATTCTTTTGCCATCCATTATTGGCATCATGATATCAGACAGAATTAAGTCCGGTTGCTTTTCGTGGACAAAATCAAGGGCTTCTTGTCCATTGCCAACACCCTCTACACGATAGGTGTCTGAGAGGCTGTGCATAATGAACGATCTCAGAGATACATTATCTTCTACCACAAGAATGAAAGGAGCTTGTCCGTCTGTCTGTACATTGGTGAATTGTACATCTGTTATAATACTTTCCGTTGTCTTTTTTTCTATAGCCTGTGTCTTCTCCGTGGTGGCTTCTTTTTCTTCTTTTTTATACAGATAGTTTTTGCTTTTTATGGGGAAACTCAATACGAAAGTGGTTCCTACGTTTTCTGTACTGCTGAATGAGATTTTACCTTCATGATTTTTAATCAGGCGATAGGTCAGCAACATTCCGATGCCACATCCAGTGGTAGTCTGGTTGGCAGTGTTGTATCCTCTGAACAAATATTTGAAGAGTTTTTTCTGGTCTTCTTTGTTCATTCCAATGCCAGTATCAGAGATGGTGAGTGTCCAGTTGTTTTTGTTGTGTTCAGCTTTTAGCGATACACTCCCTCCTTGCGGGGTATATTTCAGGGCATTAGACAACAAGTTACGTAAGATGGAATCCATTTTACTTACATCAATCCATACATTCAGGCTATCAAACGTACTTTCGTAAGACAGTTTGATGTCTTTCTGGCGGGCAAAGCTTTCAAACTGAAGCAGGTAGTTGCTTAAGTAATGGTTTAATTCGTGCTCTGTCACGATGGTTTGTGAAGAGTATAGTTCTTCTTTCTGAAAGTTAATCAGGTTATTAGCCAGTTCTGCCAGGTTCTCGGTGCTTTGCATGGCTAGCTTAATATTCTTTTGTCCGTTTTCACTTAAGTTTTCCTTTTCCATGATTTCACTCAGAGGAGCCTTAATCATGGTCAACGGTGTACGGATATCGTGTGCGGCATGTGTAAAGAAATTGATTTTTTCTTCAGAAGTTTTCCGCTCACGTTTGATAATCTGGTAGCGCAGGAAAGTGTAGGCTGCTCCACTAATCAACAAAGCATATACCAGAAAGGCCCAGAAAGTCAGCCAGAAAGGGCGTTCTACCATAATCTGTATTTCTCTTTCTTCCAGTATCTGCTGGTTATCGAGCAGGATAGATCGCACTTTTAGAGTATAATTACCTGGCGATAAGTTAGTATAGCGTATGGTTCCGTTGCTGGTGGGAGGAGTCCATTGGTCGTAGAATCCTTCCAGTTTCCAACTATACAGAATACTTGATGGATTGTCGAAATTGATGGAAGACACGTCCATTGAGAATGTGTTCTGGTCGTATTGCAATTGAATGAAATTGGTTTCGTCCAGAATTTTTGTCAAAGGAGAATTCTTTTCCATCGGGTATACAGGGTGGTACATGATATTCAGGTTAGAGAATACCATGTGACTAGAAAAGTTTGAAGGTAGTTCCAGGCTGTCGGGCAAGATAATAACTCCCTCGTTGCTTCCAAAAATCAGCTGACCGTTTCGGGTATGTATTCCGGCAGTCGGATTAAAGTTAGCTCCTTGTAAACCTTGTTCCCGGGTCCAGTTGGTAAAAGTCTGTTCTTTCAGATTATAGAAAGACAGTCCATTTTCTGTTCCTAAAAACAAATTACCGTTCTTGTCAGGAACAATACTATAGATATTATTGGTTTGCAGGCCGCTGTTATTGGCCATGCAGTGTGTGATTTCATTTGTTTGATTATCAATGACAAACAACCCGTTACCGTAGGTGCCGACATACGTTTTTTTCAAATCGGGAGTATTGTAGATTGCATTGATACAGCCAAAGTCTTCTTTTTCCATGTAAGGATACAGTTGCTGTTTCGGTTTATCGAATACATATAATCCTTGTATGGTTCCTACCCAGAAAGAATTTTCATTTCTTTCTAAAAGATACGTGATAGGGTAGGAGCTACTGTATTCCTGTTTTTCCTGCGTACGTGTATCAAAGTTTTTCAGGCTGTAGAATCCTCCACTCCAGATAACTTCATTTTTATCTTTTATCAGTCCGCGGATATATTTGTCCGGGGTTTCACGTGCCTGCGATTTTCCTTGCTGATGGAAAGTTGTAGTTCCGGTCTTCTTGTCTATGCGGAAGATGCCGGACATATAACCTCCGGCCAGGATAATTCCCGGTCTTATTTCGCATACGGACAAGAAGATATGATTCTCATATTGAGGAAGTTCCTTCTCTGTGCAATAGCTTTTCCACTTTTTTTCACTTATGTCATAACAGCTTATTCCGTTACAGGTGGCATACCATATATCTCCATCAGAGTCTTCCATGATGCCGTTAATACAGTCGTTTGACAAAGTGTTGCTGCTGTTCGGTGCATGTTTAAGCCATTGGTATTTAGGGTATTTTTCTGAATAGACGGTAATACCGATGGGATAAATCACGTTCCAGATACGGTTACTCTGGTCCATATAGATATCCTTGATGATACTTCCGTTCATCTTGTTGAAACTCTCATTGTCTTCTTTTAAGAAATGAGAAAGTTCCTTTTTTCTGACATCCAGTTTGTATACTCCGTCTCCATCGGTTGCAATGAACACTTCATCCAGGTTTTTCCGGTTGGGCGTGATGGTGTTAACTCCAATGTCTTTCAGGTGTTTTCCGATGTCTATTAATTCTCCACTATCTGGGGTATAGATAAACAATTTATCGAGCAGGGCATTGATGATAAGCTTGTTTGTAGGTTTATGATAATAAATGTAATCTATAATATTAATGGTAGAGATATTGATTCTCTGTACATTTGTCAGTTGACCTTTATTTAAGACTGCTGAATACAGAAACTGTTCAGTGGATATGAAATATTTATTTCCCTTTGCCTGTGTGATACAAGTTACTTTACCAGGGATTTTCTGACTTATTTTATGCGTCTTTTGAGTATCTCCATTATAAAGATATTGATATCCTTCTGTACAGAACCAGATATTCTTTTCATCGTCTAGATAGATGCAAGTTATCGGGCACTTTTGAGTTTCCGGGAACTGCTCATGTAAATCAAATACCAGTTGAAAGGAGTCTCTGGCTTCATTCAAGTTGAAAACCAGTCCGTCTTTCCCAATTTCCCATAACTTTTTTTCCTTGTCTGTTTTTAAAATATTCAGATTAGGGAAACAGTTGACAACCGTTCCGTCTTTAATCAGCGGATAATGTGCAAACTGCTTTCCGTTATAACGGTCAATTCCCTTGTGAGTAAGAATCCATATGTAATCGTGTTCTCCTTGTTGAATAGAGAGAACTCTTCGACTGCTAAGTCCGTCTGCGATACCGATATATTGAAATACTTGTGCCTCTGAACGTGTGTATATGACAGATAATAGAAGGAAAATGAGATAGATAAATTTCTGCATAATACTTTTGTTGGTAAGTGCAAATTTCGGAAAAAACAATCTCTTATCAAAATAATATGGGGTTTTATGTACGAACAGGAAATAAAAAAAGGCATGACCGAAAAGTCATGCCTTGAAATATTTACGATAAAGTATTTATGCATTATTTATCGCCACGGATAGCTGCGATACCCGGAAGGATTTTACCTTCGATAGCTTCGAGCAATGCACCACCACCAGTTGAGATATAAGATACCTGGTCAGCCATACCGAACTTGTTGATACAAGCTACAGAGTCACCACCACCGATCAATGAGAAAGCACCTTCTTTAGTAGCTTCAGCAATAGCTTCAGCGATTACCTTAGAACCACCAGCGAAGTTGTCCATTTCGAATACACCGGCAGGACCGTTCCACAGGATAGTCTTAGCACCCTTGATAGCAGCTTTGAATTCTTCGCGAGTCTTAGGACCTGCATCCAGACCCATCCATCCGTCAGGAATGTTCTTGTCTTCGCAAACCTGAGTATTTGCATCGTTAGCAAACTTGTCAGCAGCGATACAGTCGCAACCCAAAACCAAGTTTACACCTTTAGCTTTAGCCTTAGCCATGATTTCCAAAGCCAGATCCAGTTTGTCATCTTCTACCAATGAGTTACCGATCTTACCACCCTGAGCTTTAGCGAAAGTAAATGCCATACCACCGCAAAGAATCAAGTTGTCTACTTTGTCCATCAAGTTTTCGATGATACCGATCTTAGTAGAAACTTTTGAACCACCCATGATAGCAGTGAACGGACGTTTGATGTCTTTCAATACGTTGTCAACAGCCTGTACTTCTTTTTCCATCAGGTAGCCCAACATCTTGTGGTCTGCATCGAAGTAGTCAGCGATAACAGCTGTAGAAGCGTGTTTACGGTGAGCAGTACCGAATGCGTCCATTACGTAGCAGTCAGCGTAAGAAGCCAAAGTCTTAGCGAATTCTTTCTGAGAAGCCTTTATAGCTTTCTTAGCGTCTTCGTAAGCAGGATCTTCTTTTTCAATGCCTACAGGCTTACCTTCTTCTTCCGGATAGAAACGGAGGTTTTCAAGCAGCAATACTTCACCCGGTTTCAAAGCAGCAGCAGCATCCTGAGCTTTAGCACAGTCAGGAGCAAACTGAACCGGAGTACCCAGAGCAGCAGCTACAGCGTCTACAATCTGGCTCAAAGAATATTTAGCGTTTACTTTGCCTTTGGGTTTACCCATGTGTGACATGATAATCAAAGCACCACCGTCTGCCAAGATTTTTTTCAAAGTAGGCAGTGCACCACGGATACGAGTATCGTCTGTAATTTTACCTTCTTCGTTCAAAGGTACATTGAAGTCCACACGAACGATTGCCTTTTTGCCGGCAAAGTTGAATTTGTCAATAGTCATCATAATCTCTAATATTTTTTGTTTAAAGTGTTTCTGTTGTTACAGACATCCCTTCGAAAGGATGCACCGCAAAGGTAAGAAAAAAAATAAAAAAGAAAGAATGAGGTATAGATTTTTACATACTTAATAGAGTGTTTTGAAGGTCGTTAAAAAACGCCTTTGCGTTTGGTTTGAAACACAAGTACGTTTCAATGCAAACGCAAAGGCGTTTTATCTTAAATGCACTTGCGTTTTGATTCAAACGTCAAAGCGTTTTGTCTTAAACACAAGTGTATTTTGAGATGAATTTAGATTCGTATTGAAAATCAATAGATTAATCTTATGTGGGAGAGGTGTGTGCTGCTTCGAAGAGTAATGAATCTCCCAGCGTGATAAGAATGGAATCGCTGTCACAGTAGTGAGGGAAATAGTCATTACAATCCCATGAACGGTCCAGCTTTTCTTTAGGACTTGGGAATTTCTTGGCATAAAGTGCGGCAAGCTCCGGATTGGCCAATACTTTTTCCATGAAATATCCGAATACGGGCAGTGCGGTGCGACTGCCTTGCCCTAGTTCGCCTGTGCGGAAATGAATGCTGCGGTACTCTCCGCCTACCCAGGCTCCTCCTACCAGGTTGGGACTGATACCCACAAACCAGGCATCGGAGTGATTGGAAGAGGTACCGGTCTTCCCGCCGAACTCCGTACCTTTATCAAAGATTCGCAAACGCCAGAGCGCTTGTGAAGTTCCTTTCGGGCAAGTCAGTCCACCTCTTAACATCTGTTGCATAAGGTAGGCACTGGCGTAAGGAATGGCCTGGGTTGTTTCGGCCTCTTTCTGGTAGATAACTTTTCCATCCTTATTTTCTACACGGGTAATCAGTATGGGCTGAATGGCTTCTCCATCGTTCACTACGGTGCCGTAGGCAGAAACCAGCTCCAATAGCGATACGTCAGAAGCTCCCAGGCTGAGGGCCGGTGTTTCTTCCAGCTTGGTCTGGATGCCCATGCGGTGTGCAGTAGTGGCTATCTGGTGAATGCCTACTTCATGGGCTATGTTGGCAGCAATGGTGTTGACCGATTGGGCAAACGCCATTTTCAGCGACATGGTATCGAGAGTGGCACCTCCATTGGCATTGTGAGGCATCCAGAGTTTCTTTTCTCCATTTTCTTCCACTTCCCAGGGGATGTTTTCATCCACACGCAGGTCGCAGGGAGATAATCCCTGATTCATGGCTTCAGTATAGACAAAGAGTTTGAAGGTAGAGCCGGGCTGACGCTTGGACAACACCTTATCGTATTTCCAAGATTGGAAATTGATGTCGCCTACCCATGCCTTTGCTTCTCCCGTATGCGGAGCGATGGCTACAAATCCGCAGTGCATGAAGCGTTCCATGTAGCGGATAGAGTCCATGGTGCTGAACAGGGTATCTTTTTGTCCGAGGTCATAGTCGAAGACTTTGCAACGGTGAGGCTGG
>OGJU01002046.1_pt1 | contig 10981 bp, 10 predicted proteins | sample 1572251 | NCBI WGS metagenome assembly OGJU01 (sample SAMEA2582144, study PRJEB24529) | metagenome | biome: Human gut stool | place: China | collected 2011
GCGCCATTATAAGAAAAATCCCCATAACCGGCATCATCGAGGTTGATGATAATGAAGTTGGTGTAGTTCGCTGCAAGTCCCGTTACTGATAGTCCGGAGGCCGCAGCCAAAAGCATTAGCTTACTATTCATGATATCGTGTTTTTATTAGATAATGTTGTTATTATTACCGCATAAGAGCGTTAAAGATACGAATAAAATAAATTTCTTCCGAATGAAATCGTTTTTTCATTCGGAAGAAATCAGAATTACTCCCGAATCCGGACCAGGATGCGGGAAGATATGTTCAATTATTTCCAACCAGGGTTCTGTACCAGATTTTCATTTAAAAGAGTTTGTTTCAAAGGAATCGGATACAGATAGCATTTATCTTCCCAACCCGGATTCGGTTTCTCGATATAAGTAACGCAGTTTACATAGCGAGGCATTTCCGAACCTTTATACAGACTCTTTGCCAGTGCTTCGCTATTGTAATCTTCTATATTATTAATCTTGACGCCGACAGGCTGTTCATTCAGATAGTTACCTTTTTTCCAACGTTTGATATCGTCAAAACGGAAACCTGAACCCATCAATTCGGAACATCTTTCACGGCGTATCTCCCACAAAACAGGAGCGACATCCGAATCACGGAACTTGTCGAAATCAGCACCGATATTGTTTACCTCCATAGCCGCAACGCCGGCACGTGCACGCAACTTGTTGACAGTAGCATCGGCAACGGACTGGTCGAAACGTCCCAGTTCAAACATTGCTTCGGCATGGTTTATCAACACCTCTCCCATACGGAAAATAGGCCCGTCGGTACCTTGTACCTCTCCTTTATCAGCTCCGGGTAACGCATTATAATATTTGTACATGAAGTAACCGGTCTGCGTATCCACACCGCTGACTTTTACTGCCGTCAAATTCGGTATATTCGCAATATAAGAAGCCTTCTTCGACAGAGGCAACATTTTCCTCTCCGGATTATTTTTAGATCACTTACCCATTAAATCCATATACCCACGTTCCACAGCGTTGCCCGTATATTCCCAATGGGATAAATCCGTAGAAACCGTCACTTTATAAGGAGGACAAATTGTATAATACAGACGTAAGTCACGATTTCTGAATTCATCATACACCGTATTGTCGCCATCATAAACGGTAGAAGTAGAAATAGGCCGTCCGTCAGCACATAAGTATTGTTCTACGAGCTTCTTTGAACCTTCATACAAACGTTCGCCAGTCGTACGCTGAGTCAAATCGTGCCCCTTTCCGCTTTCGTTTTCCAGGTACTCCCGATACAGAAGGATACTGCTTTGTCCTTTCAGGCTGGATGAGTTAAACACATCATCATAATCCGCCATCAGTCCCAGATTCTGGTCGATAAGTTTCTGGGAGGCTTTCACGCTTGCTTCCAGATATTTCGTACCGTCTACATTATCCACACTGCCATGATACTTTCTCCAGGTCCCTTCATACAGGCCGAAACGGGAAATAAAAGCACGTACTACATTCGGATTGACCGTATTGTCGCCGTCACCTTTCTCGTTTATATGCTCTTCGGCATACAACAGATTTTCCAACATGTGATTGGCAACCACCTCACGGGAATCTTGTTTTGCATACAACACATCCACATCTCCGGTCCCTACCAGATGTTCCAGCCAGGGCAAGTCACCGAACTTCTGAAGAAGTTTGAAGTATTCATGAGCACGGAAAAAATAACCGACTCCACGCCAGTGCGCTTTCTCCTTTTCCGTCATCTGTGAGTTTTCGATATTATCCAGCATCAGCTTAACCCGGCGGATAAATTCAAACGTCCATGTATCCGCACTTACATTCGAAGCAGACATACGGTTGTTTGCCCAGGCGATACCACGGGCATCATTCGAATCGAACAACATATCCGATACATCTCCTGCCTGAGGATAGTTCTGATAAGCAATCAGTGTTTTATTGTACAATCCCCACGCGTACATTTTAAAATTATCATAAGTCGTAAAGACCGTGTTTTCCGTTTCTTTATCGATCGGGTATTTATCCAGGAATTCATCATTCAGGCAGGAAGTACCTCCAATAAGAAAAGCAGCCAGACATGCTGATAAATATATTTTTTTCATAAGAATCAAGTGTTATACAAATTATAAAGTAACATTAATACCAAAAGAGAATTTCTTCATGAACGGATACAAGTCATTAATACTCATCGTTTGTTCAGGGTCCATTCCTTTATACATATGATGTTTTGTCCAGAGGTCTTCACCACTAAAGAATACTTTAAAAGCCGAAATCGCTCTTGTTTTCTCAAGCCAGCTACTCGGGAATGAATAACTCAATGTGATATTTTTCAGTTTGATGTAAGAGGCATCCATCAGATATTTAGTCTGATTCCTTCTGTTGAAACCATCCGTTCCCTGGTTCACACCTGTCTGGTTTCCTAAACGCGGGTAATAAGCATTCGGATTTTCAGGAGTCCAATAATCCAGGTGATGTTTCAATACTGTAGCAGCAGCATTCGGGTTATCCGTGTTGGTGTGCGGCCATGCCAGGAAATTCGATTTACCGTCCGTACCGACAATCAGGTCACGTTTTCCAACTCCCTGGAAGAATACGGTCAGGTCAAAACCTTTCCAACCCACACCGGCATTGATTGCATACGGATAGCGTCTGGAATTATTACCGATAATCTTTCTGTCACCCGGATTTTTAGCCGTGTTGTCACCTGAGTTATCAATTTTACCATTCCCGTCTAAGTCTTTGAACAGGATATCACCTGGTCTCGGGTCACGAACATACGGGTCGATAGTAGGAACTCCTTCTTTCAGTTTATAGATACCTTTCGCCTCATCAATCGTTTCGAAATCATCTTCCGTATAGAAACGGTCTGTAACAAATCCCCATATTTCCCCTATTTCCTGACCTACACGATAAGTAGACAATGATTCTGTCGGGTTATCGAACTTCGTTACTTTCGAACGTGAATCATACAGGTTCAAACCGATGTTATAACGCCAGTCTTTACCGATACGGTCTCTCCAGTTTATTGCCAACTCCCAACCTTTTGTACGCAAGTCGGCCGAGTTTTCCAACGGAGAAGAACCGCCAAGCACAGAAGGAAGTTCCTTACCCGGAGCCAACATACCTTTCGTATCGCGACGATACCAGTCAAATACCAGGTCTAAACGGTTATCGAACATACCCAAGTCGAAACCGATATCCAGCGTTTCCACCTTTTCCCAGGTAAAGCTCGAACTAACCAAGGCCGGAACTTTACGGGTTATATTCCATAAGCCATTTTCCAACCATCCGTTTTCCGTCGCCATTACGCCCAGGAATGCATAGTTCTTAATTGCCTGGTTACCTACCTGTCCGAAAGAACCTCTCAGCTTGAAGTTCGTAACATATTCCTTCGACCAATCCATGAATTTTTCTTCAGAAACTCTCCAACCTAACGAGAAAGAAGGGAAAAAACCGAAACGGTTGCCTGAAGGGAATTTGGAAGAACCATCATAACGCCCGTTCGTTTCAAACAGATATTTCCCTTTATAGTTATAAGAAGCTCTGTAATACAAACCACGTAACGAATATTCGTCATATTCATCACCGGTAGTCATGGTTCCGTCTGCGCCGCTCAATGAGGGATGTTCCGGATTTACCACATGCAATTTCTTTCCCCAAACTCTACGCATGTAACTGTATTCCTGGTTGAAACCTGCCATTACACTGAAAGAGTGGTCGTTTATCGTCTTATCGTAATTTCCGTAAACGTTGATTGCATTGTAGTTGATATGCTTTTCATCCAACTGGTATGAAGAGTTACCGCTATAGGAGTCCGCCACTGAGAAATAGTTGTTTTCCGCATTGACATACTTTACTGTTTTCTGGTATTCATCCTGGTCGTAATTAGTTCTGTTGAAAGTATATTCAGCATTGATTAACAGTCCTTCCATCGGATTGAAAATAGCTTTACCGAAAAGACGGATATCTTCGTTGTTCTTTGCCTGGACCGGAGAATTCATGATATTCCAGCGGGGAGTACCGATTGGATAAGTTTCCCCATTTATCTCAACGTCACCTTCAGGATAATAAGTCGGCAGCAATTGGGCCAGACGATACGGCGACCAGTTTCTCAACGTATTCATATTCGGGTTGGTCGTTTTCGACTTGGAGTATTTAATATCCGCCTGCACTTTCAACCAGGAAGTAATTTCCGTATTCACGAAAGAAGACAGGTTGTATCTGTTATAACCGTCCTTATCCGTAACCAGAATACCGTCTTCATCCAGGTATCCGAAAGATAGACGGTAAGCAGACTTGGCTGTACCGCCGCTCACTGAAACATTATGTGTCTGCTGGAAACCATAATTATCCATCATACGTTCCAGATGGTTGTTCTCTTTTAAATCGTAGCGGTTACCATTATCATCCATATAATAGCCTAACGGATATTTACCCGGATTTGCCTGGTAATCTTCCAGATAGCCCAACCATGCAGTGATATCCTGTCCGTTGTTATAACGGCCGTTCTTATATCCCATATCATTATAGAAACGGACTGTTTCCAGCGGAGACGCTTTTTCTATCAAAGACTGAGGCTTTGAGAATGCAAAGTTGTTGTTGTAATTGATAGAAACCTTTTGCTCTTTATTCGCCTGCTTTGTTGTAATCAAAATAACACCGAAAGCAGCACGTGCACCGTAGATAGCAGCAGAAGCCGCATCCTTCAAGACTGTTACCGTTTCAATATCGGACGGAGAAATCATATTGATATCCATCGGAACGTTATCGACCAATACCAACGGTTCGCCTTCTCCGTATTCGTCGATATTCAGACGGTTGGTACCGCGGACATTCAATGTCATGCTCTTACCCGGGCTACCGGCATTAGTGGTAATTGTCAGACCCGGCATAGCTCCCTGCAACGCCTGGCTGGCGGAAACGACCGGACGGTCACCCATTACCTCTTCCATCTTCACCGTACTCACGGCACCTGTCAGATTGGCTTTTTTCTGTGTACCGAAACCTACGACTACGACTTCATCCAGTGTCTGGGTATCTTCCAGCAACTTAACTGCATATTGCGACTGCTGTCCGTCTACACGTATCTCTTTGTTCAGATAACCGATGTAGGAAATTGTCAGTGTACTGCCGGACGGGACATCCAGGCTGAATTTACCGTCGATATCCGTAATTGTGCCGTTGGTGGTACCTTTCACTACCACATTCGCACCGATAACAGCATCTCCCCTGTCGTCTGTTACCACACCTGAAATTTTCTTTTCCGGCTGTGCCTGCTGACGGGACGGAGCAGCGTTGGTTTTACGCACGCTGACTGCAATGGTATTGTTCTCCCGGTTAAAATCCAGACCGGTCTGTTTGGATATTTCATTTAAGACGTCTTTCAACGGTTTGCCATTAAAGGACAAATTGACCGTTAACTTGTTGTTGGTGACGGTCTCGCCGTAAAAGAACTTGACTCCCGTTTGCTGGGAAATCTCTTTGAGGACCTTTTCTACCGGTTGATTGTGGACCTCAACGGTCACTACTTCTGATTTTATCGTTTGGGCCATTGCCGGTTGTGCGCATACAACTGCTAAAAAAACAAAAAGTACAGCATAACAAGCCCAACAATACTTCTTAATATTAAGGAAGTTCATAAATTTGGAATGTTTTATGGTTGTTTTGAATAGTAATTTAAAACGACTCCGTATAGATTGCCTGGCCTCCACTCCGGACAATCGGTAGAGTATAAGGAAGGTCCCTGTGACCTTCCTTTTCTTTTTATGGATAAGTTAACTGGTGTCTTTCATGTAAGTATCAATTTAGAATAAGTTAATAATCAATTCTTATATAAAACTATTTTGTCATTTTCTATCCTGTATTTTATATCTGTTGAATATTGTATCGATTTAAGTACTGCTTCCAGACTTTTATTATCATGTTCCCCGTAAATATAATCGTCATATTCCGCACCCGGGGCAAATTCAATAGTCCGGTTATACATGCGGACCAGTTCATTGACAACGGTCCGTATGGGAGTCCTGTTAAAATAAAGACCACCTTTTATCCAGACAGTGGAAAGCCTTGCATCTTCATTCCGTTTCTGGAACTCGCCTTTCGTCTTATCCATCACGAACTGTTCGTCCGGCAGCAGGCGCATCATCGCTTCCGGTAAATCGACCTGCACTTTCCCCGTCTGAACACTAACAGTCAACTGCTCGTCCATATCGAAGGCTTTCACATTGAAGGAAGTACCCAGCACCTTTACATCGGCATCTTTCGTATGGATAAGGAAAGGTTTCTCTTCATCCCGGGTTACCTCGAAAAATGCTTCTCCATTCATCTCTATCCGGCGGACATCAGTAATGAACTCCCGGGGATATCTTAAATAAGAACCGGCATTCAATGTTACGGAAGTCCCATCCGGCAAAATAATCCGTTTATGTTCGCCGTTCTTCACATGCACTTCCGTATATGTCAATACCTTTTCCTGATTCGAACGTATCAGGCGGAACCCGCCCCAACCTATCGACAAGATGACAGCCACGATTGCCACATATCTCAGATAAGGAATAAAGGAGAAACGTTTCTCCGGTTTCCGGATGCGCGATAATAACAAACGGGCCTCTTCCCTGTATTGCTGATGCTGCAACGACGAAACCTCATCTTCCTCCATCTCTTCCCATACATTGTCCATTGCCTCGGATATTTCCGTATTGTATTTTCCGGCATGGAAATGCTTCAACAGGTCGTCGGCATCTTTACGGGTATAGAGGCCGTCGACGAATCGTTTCAATAGGTTGTTTATATACTTCAAATCTGCCATATTATCGGTGCATGTATTTATAGTACCACGAAATGGGGTACAACTGGGATATGATTAACTTTTATTATGAATTCAGGCAAAAGAGAAGTACTAGTAAATCGGCATACGTCCCGGAGTATTTCACTAAATATGAACGTATTACTTTCAAAGACGCAGAGATATGCTGCTGGACGGTATAAACTGAAATATTTAATTCTTCCGCTATTTCCTTATGAGACTTCATCTCTTTCCGGCTCATATCGAAGATACGGCGTTGCTGCGAAGTCAAATCGAGCAGGGCCTTTTCGAGCAGTTGGTTCAGGTCGTCATCCAATATTTTATCTTCCGTATCATTGGTCACATCTACCGAACCGGACAAGATGGTATTTTTAAGCTGTTGTTCTTTCTCTATCCCGGCCAGCAGATTGAGAATCCGGTTTTTCACAATTGTATAAACATAAGGTGCAAAAGGAGAATCCGGATTCAGGAAACGCCTGTTTTGCCAGACGGAGGTGAAAGCATCCTGGAAAACATCTTCTGCAAATTCTTTCGATTTAAGAAACTTCATCGCAAAGAACATCAGCCTGTTCTTATATATAATTCACAGAATGCAGACTCGTCATCCTGAATCAAACCTGCAATAAGTATTTTTTCCTGTTCTGAATTATTATACATTTAAACTAATAAGTGGAAACACAATCCATACTCTTTGTATCCTAAAACTTGTCAAATATAAAGATATTCTATATACCTCACAAACATGTCTGTAAAATAAGACCGGCATTCCTGCGAACTTCTTTAATTCTATCTACGATTTTATTAAGTCAACAGGAAAGCGTACATTTGTGTGATTTTTACGAAAGGATTAGATTGCAGATGAAAGTATGTATTGCTGAAAAACCGAGTGTGGCACGAGAGATTGCCGAAGTACTGGGGGCTACAAAAAGAATGAACGGGTATATTGAAGGAAACGGATATCAGGTTACCTGGACATTCGGACATCTGTGTACACTCAAGGAACCTCACGAATACACCGACGACTGGAAACGATGGAGCCTGGGAGCACTTCCTATGATTCCTCCCCGTTTCGGTATCAAGTTGATTAGTAACCCGACCTACGAACAACAGTTCAAAGTGATTGAAAGCCTGATGCAGAATGCAGAGATGGTCATCAACTGCGGTGATGCCGGCCAGTTTACCGTTTATGGATATCATCCCTTACCGAAGAAGCCATTCGCGAAGGTTTCCAGCATCTGAAAGAACAGACTGAATTTGCCAAACTATATGAGGCCGGATTATCCCGTGCCATAGGCGACTGGTTGCTGGGAATGAATGCAACCCGATTATATACAATCCGTTACGGACAGAACCGGCAGGTACTTTCTATCGGCCGTGTCCAGACACCGACACTGGCACTGATTGTAAACCGCCAGGCAGAGATAGATAATTTCAAGCCCGAACCTTACTGGGAGTTGAAAACCGTCTACCGGAATACGACCTTCTCCGCAACCAAGGGTAAATACACCAAAAAGGAAGGAGGGGAAGCCTTCCTCGAAATCGTACAGCAGGAAGACTTTACCGTCACCGATATTTCCGAAAAGAAAGGGAAGGAATACGCTCCCCGCCTTTTCGACCTGACCTCGTTGCAGGTGGAATGCAACAAAAAGTTTGCATTTACCGCCGACGATACATTAAAACTGATTCAGTCATTATATGAAAAGAAAGCAACCACCTACCCCCGTGTAGATACCACTTTCCTGAGTGATGATATTTACCCGAAAGTTCCGAATACACTGAAAGGGCTGGTCGATTATACCGAGCTGACGGCTTCCCTGTTAAATGCCAAGATTCCCAAAAGCAAAAAAGTATTCGACAACTCAAAGGTAACCGACCACCACGCCATCATCCCGACTGGCGTACCCGCCCGTAACCTGACGGAGAATGAACGGAAGGTATATGACCTGGTTGCCCGTCGTTTCATCGCCGCCTTTTACCCGGACTGTGAAATCTCCACCACAACCGTACTCGGTAAAGTGGGTAAAGTTGATTTCAAAGTAACCGGAAAACAGATATTAAAACCGGGATGGCGCGTCGTATTCGGTGCGGAGCAAAAGGACCCGGATGCCGAACCAACCGAGGAAGAAGGCGTATTGCCGGACTTCACCAAAGGAGAAACCGGACCGCATAAACCTTTATTAAAGGAGACCTGGACGACTCCGCCCAAGCCTTATACAGAGGCTACATTGCTCCGTGCAATGGAAACGGCCGGTAAGCTGGTCGATAATGACGATTTGCGTGATGCCTTGAAGGAAAACGGTATCGGCCGCCCTTCCACCCGTGCAGCTATCATTGAAACGCTTTTCAAACGTAACTATATCCGTAAAGAACGAAAGAACCTGTTCCCTACCGCCACCGGAAAGGAATTGATAGGTACAATACACGAAGAGTTACTGAAAAGTGCCGAACTGACCGGTTTATGGGAAAAGAAACTGCGTCAGATAGAACGTGGAACTTATGAGGCAAAAACATTCCTGGACGAACTCAAACAGATGGTCCACCAGGTAGTCATCAACGTCCTTTCCGACCAGTCCACCCGCACCATCACCATCGAGGAGGCCGCCAAAGAAGCACCGAAAGAGGAGAAAAAAGAAAAGAAACCCCGCAAGCCGCGTGCAAAAAAGGAAGAGGCTCCCAAAGAGAAAGCAGTCCCCCAACAACCGGCAAAACCGGTTTGCCCCATCTGCAAGAAAGGAAACATCCTGCGAGGCAAAACAGCCTACGGTTGTTCCGAATATAAGAATGGTTGTACATTCCGGCTGGATTATGCGACTTACGGGGAAGGGTTATCGGATGAGGAACTTATTTCTGTAATCAATCAAATTCAGAAAGAATAAATTTAAGAGTTTGAGGGTCCATACGGTTATCCCAAATAGTCAATATTTGTATTTGATTATTTTTTACCCGATAGTACATCGTATTATAATATGTTATCAGACATTGACGCACCTCTTGGCTATCTTCGAACAAAGGAAATAAATCAGGAGTTATACTTATTAACTTCAGACAACGAGTTATCTCTGAAAGAAAGTTCTTTTTGATAACTTTCCCCCATGTTATATCAAGATATTCAACAATATCATCCAAACGCTCCCGAGCGAGAGGGGTAAAATAAATATCCATGATTATTTATGGCGAGCCAATACTTCTTCCATAGGAATAAGAAAACCGTTATCAGCTTGTTCAATGCTGACACGTATATCTTCATAAATACGTTTCGGTACATTGATACGGGAATAATATTGAGCCACAGGCTCATTTAATACTGACTTTGAATGCTCTTCTGGCTGTAACTCTCTTTTTTTCATATCTTTAGGTTTAATCATTATAGTTTTCTTTTGCTTTCACTACCTTTACATTTACCTTGTCTTCGTCTACTGCGTAGGTCAGTCGATCTTTTTTATTGATACGACGAGACCAATATCCGGACCAGTTGCCTCGCAAAGACTCAGGTTTACCTGTGCCGGTGTAAGGATGTTCATAGAGCTCTTCAATCAAAGAATATATTTTCTTCAAACTCGTTTTATCTCCTGCCCGCTTGAATGATTCAATATCATTCAGCACTTGCTTTGTTGGAATAACTTTATACATATTATTCCGATAATAACATTTTTTGCCACTCTTCCTTCGTCAATTCCACCACCTCTCCATTCTCCCTCTGCTTCACTGATTTCCGGAAATGAGCAAGATTTGCCGGATTAGTAAAAAAGGGATCTTCTTTCGGAGTGGTAATACGTTTGACGGAAGCTTTCACTTTCTTTACTAATTCCATATCATCCAAGGCTAATATAATTCTCGCCAGTTCAGCTTTTTCAGCTTCCATGGCCATAGTTGATTTTGTCATAGTTATTCTTTTTATTATGTCATTGACAAAAGTAATAATTAAATTCCACATTCCAACTACCTTTATTCCTTATCTTTGCAACCTCAAAAACAAAGAAAAAGATGAAAGAAGAATGGTTCCCCTTAGTCAACGAAATGGGAGAAACAATAGGTAAAGCGACCCGAAAAGAATGTCATAGCGGAAGCAAACAACTGCATCCGGTCATCCATCTACATATCTTTAACGATGCCGGAGAACTATATCTGCAAAAACGTTCCATGACCAAAGATATCCAACCCGGTAAATGGG
>OGJU01002051.1_pt1 | contig 10913 bp, 4 predicted proteins | sample 1572251 | NCBI WGS metagenome assembly OGJU01 (sample SAMEA2582144, study PRJEB24529) | metagenome | biome: Human gut stool | place: China | collected 2011
TCTCTCCCGGATTCAGATGGATACGGTCGAAGGCGACAAAGGTCTTCTCGTAGGTCGTAACACTGCTGAGGATATCGCGTACATATAACTGTACTACCTCATCTCCGGCACGTTTACCTGTATTCGTCACCTTGCAACGGACGGTGACCGGTTGAACCTGTGTCACGATAGCTGGCTGGATCGAAATGTCTGAGTATTCGAAAGTCGTATAACTCAATCCGTAGCCGAACGGGTACAACGGACCGTTCACGCGGGACATGTTGCCGTCCAACCCTTTGTTGCGTCCGCCGTCGACCTGTGCATTCGGTTTGGTCGGGAAGTTGAACGGAATCTGTCCGACTGTCTTGGGGAAGGTGACGGTCAGCTTTCCTCCCGGATTGTAGTCGCCGAACAAAGCGTCTGCAATAGCCGTGCCTCCTTGTGATCCTGGATACCAGGCTTCGAGGATAGCTGGAACATATTTGTCCGCCCAGTTAATAGACAACGGACGTCCGTTGATCAGGATCAGTACGACTGGCTTGCCTGTGGCAACGACAGCTTGCAGCAAATCGAGTTGGCGGCCTGGCAAATCGAGGCTGGAACGTGATTTGTTTTCTCCGCAGGTGCGGTTACTTCCGCCCAGCACGACTACAGGCACATCGCTCTGCTTCGCGTTTTCCACCGCTTTGTCGATCTCGCTCTGTTCTTCGGCTGTCAACGGATAACGAATCAGTTCCGATTCCGGCCAATTGGCATCTACCAGATCACAACCTTTCGTAAAGAGCACGTTCGTTCCTGGTTTTACCTTATTCCGAATGCCTTCCAACACGGTTGTCACTTCTACGGCAAGCGGGCCGTAATGTGTCAAAGCGTATGCTTCTTCATCTGCATTCGGACCGCATACGGCGATTTTGGAAATTTTGTTTACGTCTAAAGGAAGGACGGCATCCTGGTTCTTCAACAGAACGAGCGATTCTTTTGAAGCCTGCAAAGCAACCTGTTGGTTTTCGGCGCAGTTTACCTCTTTGTCGGTCTCTTTCAAATCGATCTGATACGGATGGTCGAACAATCCAACGAGGAATTTGACGCGCAAGATGTCACGCACTCGGTCATCAATGGTGGACATTGGAATAGCTCCTTCCGCGATCAGTTCGCGAAGTGGCAGGACGTATGAATCCGGTGAGCGGAATGTACAACGTATGTTTAGGCCCGCCAATACGCTTTGTAGCACGGATTCTTTCATATCGGCGGCAGTTCCGTGTTTAGAGAAAAGATATTCGACGGCGTCGCTGTCCGATACCACATATCCGCGGAAACCGAATTCGCCACGCAGACGTGTCGTCAGCCAATAATAACTGCTCTGAATGGGGAACCCGTCGTAATCGTTGTATGAACTCATGACTCCGAGGATCCCGGCTTCCTTGATCACCCGTTTCCAGGGATAGACATGGATCATCTCGACCTCGCGTGGTGACATTTGCGGATCTACGCGTGCCATCCCTTCGCGTCCGCCTTTGTTGTTACTGTAAGCGATATAGTGTTTGGAAGTGGCGGCAACCTGATGGTCGGTCTGCATCCCTTTTGCCATTTCGATACCTAACTCGGCTACCAGATATGGGCTTTCGCCGTATACCTCTTCATAGCGTCCCCAACGTTGATCGCGCCCGACATCGAGGATCGGAGCATAGACATTGGTATATCCCAACAACCGTCCTTCGCGCCCGGTGATATAGCCGACCTTATGAACCAGGTTCCGGTTCCAGGTGTGTCCCAATCCCAACTGTGTCGGGAAGTTGGTGGCGATATAGCTTTCTACCCCACGTATGCCTTCGTTCGTGAAGTCGGTCGGGATGCCGAGGCGTGTCTCTTCGATAAAGAACCGTTGTACTTCATTCAAAGCCCAGGCATGACGGGAAGCCGGCCAGACATACGGGTTGTCGGAAGGAGGAAGTCCCCATTGTTGGAAACCGTTCAGATGTTCATCGATGGCTCCTATGCCGTCTTTCCAGAGTTGTTTTTTCCAGTCCGATGTCGGCAGGTCGTCTTTCAGCACCCGCTTGTAACCGTAGAGCGTAACCATCTGGCAGGTTTTTTCTTCAACATTCATCTGCGAAAGGAGGTCTTCGACACGTGCATCGATCGGGACCGTAGGATCTTCATATACATCCTTTTTCCCATTCTTGTTGAAATCTATCCAGCCATTCCGGTAGATAGACTTGTTCGTTAATTTGTAAGTATCCGGTATCCGGATTTCCTGTGGCGTTTTGTTTTGCGCCTGCGTACAGAATGTCCCTGACAGGACAAGGCATGACGTAAGGACGGCGAGTTTGTTTTTCTTCATGGATTATAATTTGATATCGTTTAGTTCAACTAATTTGTTAACAATGGCGTATACGGTCAGACCACTGGCACTGTGTACCTGCAATTTCCGGGCGATGTTGCGTCGGTGTGTAACAACGGTGTGTGTGGAAAGGAACAGGCGGTCGGCTATTTCACGGTTTGTCATCCCTTTGACGACACAGACCACGATTTCTTTTTCGCGTGCGCTAAGCGTCTGCTGTTCTTCGTTTTCGGTTTCCTCTTCCGGTGACGTATGGAGGCGCTCCAGCTTGTGGCGGATCTCGTCCGGGCTGTCATAGATGTTGATCTGGTCGTCGTAAGGTCGCAGCAGGGCATGATCAGCGACGGCATACAGCAGGGCTATGCATTTCATTTCCGTACAGCCGGTTTCTTCCTTGAGAAGCTGAATGGTATAGTAACCGGGAAGTGACGGGTTAATAATCAGCATGTCTGGTTTGTGTGAGCGAAGTGTCTCTTGCAAAAGCTCCGCAGTGGCAATTTCGATGATCTGGATGCGGAATCCGGAAATTCGCTTTAATACCGCTTCGAGCCCACTGCGGATGATGGCAGACGGTTCGGCAACCGCTATGTTTAATAAGGCGCTCATAGGCATCACTGTATTGTTTTTTCAAGAGTCAGGATCGCCGGGACGAAAAGATAGTCTTCTACGTGGTTATGGGAGGCCAGATCTTGTTCGGTCGCGAAGATGTCAAACAAGACGCTGTTCAGCAGGTTGCTTCCGGGTCCCGGATAATACTTGATCAAGATATTTTTCAGTTCGATAATCTTCATTTCGATCTGATCATGATGTTTTCGGAAGATCGTTATGTTGTATTTCGGGTCTTTTATCCCTTTTAATAATCCCCGGACGTATGGAAATACTGTCTTTTCTTCATACGACATGTGTTTGTGGACTTCTGCTGCATATTCGTCGAAAAATTTAGTGATAACGAACGCTACATCTTTCGGGCAGTCTGCAATCGCATCTGTCAGTTTACGACGGATATGGGGCAGCCGGAAGTCCAAGAAATAGGCGTGTGCATTATGCAGATAAGTGATCAAAGCCTCGATCGACAGACATTTGTCAATGTTTGTCATCGGCGCGGATATCTCTTCCGTCAGAAAGTTTACGACGGTCAGGAACGTGCAGGGATCGACACCGTTTTGGCGGCATACTTCTCCGATATTCTTTTCTCCGAATCCGAGTGCAATACCGAAGCGGCTCATGACGAGCACCATCGGATAATTCTCACAGATCAGATCACTCATTTTATCGGTTTCCCGATATTTACCATTCTTATACATAGGCTTTTCTCTCTTGTCATGGTGTTTGAATAGCCAAAGATACATAAAAAATAGATTCCGCAGACTACGCTTACAGAATTAGTAAATTCGGTAAGTCGGATAGTTTCAGCTAAAAAAGTTAGAAACTAAAGTTTCATATAGTTACTCGCTTTGGGACCTTGATTCCACCATGTAGAAACTTTAGTTCCAACGATTGAAATAAAAGTTTCGACCGCAGACACATTTGTTTTGCGGCAGGAAACGAATGATTAGTGGATTTTAGGAAAATATCCGTCTTGCCTAGGGACTGAAGAGGGCTGTTTTGGGTAGTAATTCGCAAAAAAGGTGTTTTTTACATTTTGACAGTTTTTGTAATGGGTTGATTAATAGAGATATACTACATTATACAATGTACGCGTAAATGAAGAATTTTAAGAGTGAAATCGGGTGTGTGATCGTATTTAAGATGTTGATTTATAGAAAAATAAGAGGAGCTTTAGAAATGACTAATGAAAACGTACGTTTTTTTTCGTCATTTTTCAGCTACAAAAATACATATACTTTTTAAACCTGCAATTCTTTCTTCAAAGTTTTTTTCTTTTCTATATTCTTTCTTATCAATTAGATAGCTTAACATGTACAAAAAACCTTCTTTTGCTCACGAACTTACTGAATGCTCCCAAAAAATGACTAAAAAAAACGTACGTATTCGATTTCAAGATACAATAGTTAACAAACGTACGATAAGAACTGAACTTTTATAAACATTAGTATTAATATTAAATTTAGAATTATGAACAAAAAGTTTTCTACTCTTTTGTGTGCTAGCTTACTGTTCTCTTCAGCTTTCTCAGCTGTAAATGCGGATAACCTCACTGGTGCAGCTGTGGGAACTAATGCTACAGCTGTTGCTAAGTTGGATAAGGCGGCTTTGAGTGGAGTGTATCAGTTGAGAGTTGGTAGTCAGGTGCTTGTTATAGAGGATGGCAAGTATGTATTAAAGAACGTAAATGGTGGTTTTGATTTACAGGCTTCTCTGTGGTGTGTTCAAGTGACGGAAGAAGGTCAAGGCAAAGAACCAATCTATGACTTTGTAAATAAAGCAACTGGTGAATTTTTAGCTATTTCAGAAGAAGATGTTGCTGGTTTAAAGGTAGGAGAAAAAACGGAGACTAATTTGTCTGTTGGCGAAACTTTTGGCGGTTGGGCATTTTCTCCGGAATACAAGGAAAGTTTGAAAGGCAATCTGCCTTTATTTACTTATCAAGAAGCTGATAATGTTCTTTTATTGGTAAAAGGTGATAATGGAGGCCTTAAGGCAAAAAAAGTAAAAGCATCTGTTGCCCGATCAGAATCGGAGAGAGCTCAATTTACTCTTTATGATGCAGGTACTTACGTTTTGAGTGCGGCTGAAATTAATGCTTATTTGAAAGATAATAAGAATGTGCTTACATTTACCCCGGATGCAAATGCAGATGTCAATCCGTTCTCAACGACTGCTTTTGTTGCTAAAGGAGTTGAAGCAGATACTGATCATAACTTCGTATATGTGACTTCTAAATCCGATGCAAATGCTTATTTGAAAGTGGATACTGCTGCTAATGGTGTTGGTATTCAATTCTTGAAGTTTGGCTGGACTGATATGGCTAAAGAAAAAGATTTTGATAACTCATTGTTAGTAAATCAGCACAAGTTCTTATTTACTTATCGTCCTTCTTTGGATCAACTGCGTATCCAGGTTAAACAGGCTCGTTACAAATCAGATAAGAATGCTGAAAAGTATTGGAGCGAAATTGATGGTACAGCGAAAGGAAAAATTTATAATTATGGTGATAAGTTTGTAGATCCGTTTGGGACTGAAGGTAATGTTGATGCTGCTAAATTGCATGTTAAGTTGCAGAACTTTACTGTTGCGGATCGTATTGCTACAATTGGAGAACAACCTATTAATACAAAGATCGGTTTCGGTCTGAAAGGCTGTTTCGTAACTAGCGATAAGACTTCTGTTGACAACGGTTTGTATATCATCAAGAATGCAAAGGGTCAGGTGTTGGCTGCTCCTATTCATAAAAATGCAGAAGGTGGTAATAACAAACAATATGCAATCGAATGGGTAACATTGGACGAACAGGAACCGTTGCACATGCCTGCATACCAGTGGGTTATTACAAAAACATTGAATGCAGAGGTATCTCAACCGGTTTCTCCGGTTAAAATTGTAAACCGTGAATTCCCGAATGCGAAAGATTGGGATAACGTTCAGTTCCGTTTGAATGAAGATGGTGAAATCTATACACTTACAACGGGTGCTGATATGTTGAACAACGTAACGTTTGTTCAGATCAAAGACTCTGCAATCATCAAAGATAAGAAGTTAGGTTACAAACATATCGACTCAAAAGATTTGTTGGTCAACAGATATAAATTCAATTATCTGAACCCGTTCTCAATGGAATATTGGATTGCTAACGGTACAGGTAAAGATTCTTTGATCTATGTTAAGCAGGATGCTGGCGATTATGCTTTGGTTGAAGGTTCTACATACGAATATGGTATCGATGTTGATGCCGCTCTTTTGAAAAAGATTCCGGGACTGGCTCAGTTGGAAAGAACGAATTATGTCATTGCTAAAGACGAACAGGATCGTTTGGTTGAGGCTTATGGAAGCAAGTATTCAATGGGTGTAGCAAACTATAATACTAAGATGGTTGTTGATACATTCTTCTTTAAAGAAAACAACCACTATGATGGTAAGGACTTCTATGCTATCGTCGAATCTTATTATAATAGAACTGCTCATGCTACTGAAATTCAAAATACAGGTGTTACGAAGAAAGTCGGTATCGCTGATGACGGTATGAGTGCTGGTCTGAAAGTTCAGTTGCTGAATGAAACAAGAACTTCTGCTTTCACTGTTGAACCTTCTACAACTCCGTTGTATCGTCGTTTCAACAACGTTGCACTGAGTGAAAGCGCAACGGACGGTCGTGACAGCTTGAGATTCTTCGAAACTATCCGTAAGGAATACTTGATGGATGAAAACAATAGCAACTTGACTGATGCTAATGTTGACTATCTGGGTATGTGGACAGCTGACAAAGCAACAGGTTTGTCATTCCAGATCGATACTGCTTGGGTTAATCGTGGTGCTGGTTATATCAAACCGCAATACTTGATTTCGGTTGCACATAACGACTTTGCCGGAACTCCGGGTAAACCTTGTACGGAAGATGGTCCTCACGTAGACAAAGACGGTAATATTACAGACGCAGAACATTGTGTTCACGCTACTCCGGCTATCCCTGGCTTCGAAAGAGCTAAATATTTGGTAAGTTTCCAGGATTCTGTAGATGTTTACGGTCAGGACAAACCTTATGCAGATATCAAGGGTGGTTATACTCGCGTAGGTTTCGTTGAAGGTATCCGTGTTGCCGATACGTTGTGGATCCTGCCGGCAGAATTCGTAGCTTTGGCTAACGATAAGATTAGTTTCGATGCTTTGGAAGCTTATAATGATTCTGTGAAAAATCTTGCTTCTAAATCATATTGGATTAAGAATAGACTTGACGGTGACGACCATAAGAATTACACTTGGTCATTCCGTTATGTACATCCGGAAAATGCAGGTAATGTAACGGAAGAAGGCGTAGAAAATCAGTTCTTGTTCGAATCGAACAATTATGACAATAAGATTATTGCACCTGAAAATGCTGCATGGTTGAAGATTCAGAATGGTTGTGTGGTTTTGACAGACAAATCATCTACATTCTCACATGCTGCAACAGGTGGCGACGGAGCTTTGATCTTCAATGTTGAAAATAAGGTTGACGATCAGCTGGCAACAGACAACGAAGAAATTGCAACATCTGAAGTTACAGTAATCGCTTTGCAGGGTGCTGTACGTGTAGCTAACGCTGAAGGTAAGAAAGTTGTTATCACTAACATCTTGGGTCAGACAGTTGCTAACACAGTTATCACTTCAAGCGATGCAACAATTGCTGCTCCTCAGGGCGTAGTTGTAGTAGCTGTTGAAGGTGAAGAAGCTGTTAAAGCGATCGTTAAGTAATAATGATCTCCCGTAGAGACACTATGAAACAGTGTCTCTACTATATTGAAATAAAGATTTTATAATCAAATAATGACCATGTGTCCGGTCTTTCCGACCAGTCAATTACCCCGCGAGGGCGAACAAGTGGTACATTAATACTAAAGTAAAAAATAACAATGCTGCCTGTACTTCCGTGAGGAAGGAGAGCAGACACAAAACAAGCCCCGACGGAATTACTCTGTCGGGGCTTCGTTGTTATTATGATAAAAGGATTCTGCCCAAATGGCTAAAGTGCCGCAAACCGTTCATCTCCTTTGGCTGTCACCGCTGTACATTCCATTTCGACCAGCCAGCCGGTTCGGCAAACCGGAGCACGTACGATGATATAAGGGAGGCTGGGATGGTGTTCGTCTATGTAACGTTTGACCCGTGCATAATCCGCCGTATCGCGGATATAGATCACAGCTTGCATGATGTCATTCAAAGTGGTGTCCGCTTCTTTCAGCAGGGCTTCGATATTCTCGATCATGCGGGAAGTTTGTTTTATGACATCGCCAGCATGCACGATTTCTCCGTATCGGTCGATGCTTGCCGTGCCGGAGATAAAGACATGGCGGCGGTCGCCGTATGTGACAGCTGTGCCTCGTTCGAACGTAACGCCGTATTCATATGTGCGGTTCAGGTGTTCTGGTGCATATAGATAGCGGATTTGTCCGGGGCAGATACCGGAAACAGCATATGTGTCCATTGTCACGAATACCATCGGGTCGAAATAGCGGCCCTCGATTCCCGTACTGGCGATGAAATGAGTTTCTTCTGTCAGGTTTTGTGTCGCGAACACTTCTTTGCGGGCTTTTACCACACCCGGATAATTCACGTCTACATTCTGTACGAAGATCCACGTGCGCAGGCAGTTGGCCGCCAGTGTACAATTGGCTTCCGTCAGTTGCAGGATATAATCGCGGAAGATCAGGCGGGTCTGGTATTCCGAATTGGCCGCCCTGTTGCACTGGTTGGCACCTAAAAGCTGGCCGTATGCACCGTGACGCGCCTCAAACAACCCATTTGACAACACCTGTGTCTGTACACCAGTCTGCAGCCAAGCCCACAATGCAATCTTCGTGCCGTTCATCGGAGCCTGCTGTACGATTGATAGTGCGCAATAGGGGGAAAGCCGTTCCCGTTCCATCAGTTCATCTGTTTGGTTGGTTACGTCACTCAGAAAATAACGCCGGAAAATAGCGACCGGATTACCCGGCAGCTCTTCCACTGAACGGGCGTAAACATCTTGTATGTGCTGTAACTGAGTGTGAAAATCCTCCAGGCAGTTCGTCTGTTGGAAGAAGATATGGTATTCCGTTATGCCTTTGGTGGATTGAAAGGAGGTGATTTGCACCTCCGTCGTGTCGTATGTTTTCCTTATCAGGTTCATAATTTATATTGTGTTTTTGTAGTATAGATCGTAAAAATAAGGCTATTTAATTGAAATCAGAAAATTGAGAGTTGAAAATTACTTAATAAAGTAAGGAACGGTACTGTTTGTTAGCCGTTCAAGTCCTTCAACTCTATCAATTTGTTTACGATGGCATAGACAGTCAAGCCGCTGGCACTGTGTACTTGCAATTTTCGGGCGATGTTCCGGCGGTGGGTAATAACGGTGTGGGTGGATAGGTATAACCTGTCTGCAATCTCTCGGTTTGTCATGCCTTTTACCACACAGACGACAATCTCTTTTTCCCTGCTACTCAGTGTCTGCTGGTCCTCGTTTTCCCCTTCTTCGGACGGTACTTCTTCGGTTTTGAGGCGTTCCAATTTATTTTTCAACTCATCGGCATTATCGTATATTGATATCTGATCGTCATAGGAGCGAAGCAGAAACGGGTCGCTTATATTATATTGAAGGGCAAAACATTTCATATCCGGGCAGCCGCATTCGTCTTTCAGATGTTGTAGGTTGAAGTTTCCCGGAATGGAAGGATTTACGATCAGGATGTCCGGCTTATAAATGCGTAAGCCCTCTGTCAGACAGTCTGCTGCTGTTATTTCGGATATCTGGATACGGAATCCAGGTAAGCGTTTCAGCAGTGTTTCCAGTCCGCACCGGATGATGGAGGATGATTCGGCTATCGTTATTTTAATGTTAGTGGACATGGCAAGTGGTTTTATTGTTTTTCTAAAGACAGAATAGCAGGTACGAAGATGTAGTCTTCTACCCGGTTATGAGAGGCAAGATCTTGTTCTGTTGCGAAAATATCGAACAGGACGCTGTTGAGCAAGTTACTGTCCGGTCCCGGATAATACTTCAGGATCAGGTTCTTCAGTTCCGTGATTTTCATCTCGATCTGGTCATGCCGTTTGCGGAAGATGGTGATGTTATATTTCGGGTCTTTCTTTCCTTCCAGCAAATTGCGGACATACGGGAAGACGGTTTTCTCTTCGTACGACATATGTTTGTGCACCTCTTCGGCATATTCGTCGAAAAAGCGGCGGATCACGAAGGCCACATCTTTCGGGCAGCTCACGATTGCCTCTGTAAGTTTGTGACGGATATGGGGAAGACGGAAGTTCAGGAAATAGTCGTGTGCATTATGCAGATAAGTGATAAGCGAAGAGATGGAGATATCTTTATGGACCTCCGCTGCCGGGATTGTCTCCGTTTCCGTCAGAAAGTTGACGACAGTCAGGAATGTATATGTGTCGATCTTATTCTGCCGGCATACTTCCCCGATGTTTTTCTCTCCGAACCCCAGGTCGATACCGAAGCGGCTCATCACAAGGACCATCGGATAATTCTCGCATATCAGGTCACTCATCTTGCTTGTTTCCCTGTATTTTCCGTTCTTCATGTTTCCCATATCTTTTATCATTTGTATAGTAGATTATTATAAGCATGCATATTGAGGTGCATCCGCCGGTATGACAGCTATGCATTCCGTTTCGATCAGCCAGCCCGGACGACATACGGGAGCATGTACGATCAGGTGGAGAAACGACGGATACCGGCTTTCGATATATTGCTTGACCACGACATAATCGGCCGGGTCGCGCAAGTAGACGATTGCCTGCATGATGTCTTGCAATCCGCCTCCCGCCTCCTGTAGCAAGGTGTCGATGTTTTCCAGCATGCGTTCCGTCTGCTTCAGGATATCCCCCGGATACATGATCTCGCCTTGATTGTCGATACTCGCGGTTCCGGAAATGAAGATTTGTTTCCGGTCGCCATAGGTTACAGCTGTCCCCCGCTCGAAAGTCACTCCGTATT